>Ga0209211_10000312_pt1 | contig 106744 bp, 110 predicted proteins | sample RifGroA2_FD_183992 | JGI IMG/M metagenome (GOLD analysis project Ga0209211, IMG submission 183992) | Groundwater microbial communities from Rifle, Colorado, USA - Groundwater A2 (SPAdes) (version 2) | ecosystem: Environmental > Aquatic > Deep subsurface > Groundwater | place: Rifle, Colorado...
GACCACACATGAGCCTACAAAACAAAACACCAATCCAAACATGGAAAGAACTTACGACTGTCTAGCAGTTTCGAGATGTCTAGCAGTTTCGGGATAACAGAGCGAAAATGATCCATGGATAATGGAAAAATAGCGGAATAACAGGATTATATCAAAATTTCTCCGCCCAGCTCGAGAGAAGCATCCACCCCCCGGTATTCTGCCGAAGATTTTAGGGAAGGGGTTATGAATCTTCTTATGCCTGAATAGATCTTATGTTTGAGTATATCTTATACTTGAATCGAATAACACAAAATCGAATAACACAAAAGAGAGGTAATGCCTATGATAACGATTCCAGGATGCGAGGATCTGCACCTTATTGCTCGAACCCCCAATAGCACAATGTATGAAGGCCTCCGGGATGGAATTGAGGTCATCATCAAAGTCCCAGACATGGATGAAAAGGAACAATCCAGATTTATCTCTCAAGGGAAAAAACTGCTGAGACTCAAACATCCAAACATCGCTGAGACACTTGGCTATGGGATTGACCCGCTCCCTTTTCTTGTCACCAGACGGGTAGATGGAGAAAGCTTGGATCAAAAGTTAATCTCCCCCCTCCCAGTAAAAGAATCAGCAAGATACATCCTGGACGCCTGCTTGGCACTCCAATACCTGTATCGCTGTGGTTTTTCCTGCCATGGGGACCTCCATCCAGAAAATATCCTCATCGCGGGAGACCATGCAATCATCATTGATTTGCCGCTTACTCAGCCGGAACATATCATAGGGAGCAGAGCACGGTATCTTCCCCCCGAAGGCCCAATTGACCAAAGAAGCGATGTCTTTTGTCTTGGAGCATTAGCATATGAGATGATCACCGGGGGACATATCCCAGTCAACCATAGAAGCGACCTCTCTGGAGTGATGTATGGGGTCCCGAAAGCATTGGATGAAGTAATCACCAGAAGCATTGCCATTGACCCAAAGAAGAGATATAGAAGCGTTCAAGCATTCAAGGCAGCCTTTACTCACGCAACAAGGCAATTATCCCTGAAAAGGAGAAGATCACCATCCTATCGAACGCTGACATGCGGGATACTCCTTGCCCTTTCAGCAAGCTACCTTGTGGGAGATGTACAAGGACAATTAGAAACACGGAACTTTTTTTACCATCAACTCAATCAGGGAATAGTTATACGGCAAGAAGGGGTCATCCCTGAAGGGCTGCCGGGTGAAGGCAGCCATATCCATATGGCATATCTTGCAGATTGGTACCGGAAAGATATAGCCCAAAGGAGCAGAGAAGAACAAGAGGGGTTTGGGATAGTTCTCTATATGAAACTAAATCATCCTGATGTCACGGTAGATCATGGATTCCTTGTCCACGCAACAGAGCAGCCATATTATGAAGAGATGCTTGGCGCAGTAGAACAGTTTCGAGGTTATATCAATGACCCGCGCCAGTATGATGCAGCACTGCTTTCCAGGTCACGGATTCCAAGGATACTAGAACATGCGTTTCCCCCGCCAAGATTAGATCATCCACTCAGGAGGAATCAACAAGGCCAGGGGGTATGAGGAGATTATACTTCCTGCAAGCGATATTTAACCAGCAGGTCTGGAGCTTTTTCTCCCATTTGTCTTCTCATATATGCTCTTGCGCGAAATAACCGAGATCTTACCGTCCCTAATGGAATGCCAAGGGCACTTGCTATCATCTCATAAGTATAATCTTCTATGTCTGCTAAAACCAATACCTGCCTGTACTCATCAGGTAAATCGAGGACCATGTCATGCAAACGATCATCCAATGATTGATTGGTCAATGCATTCATAGCTCTTATCGCCTGGTGATCCGGCACTTCAAGGACATCTTCTTCCTGATCAACTGGCACATTTTTTTCTTTCCTTCGATACTGCGAGCTAAATAGATTCCTTTGGATGCGCAATAGCCAATTGTAGAGGTTCCCCTCATGATACTTATCCAGATTTTTTAGTGCTCTGACCATCGTCTCCTGCACGAGATCATGTGCATTATCAGGGTCACTGGTCAATCTTAAGGCATTATTATAGAGATACCCCCGCATTCCCGCAATCCTTTCAGAGAGAGATTGCTGATGAGAGGATGCCATGATATAGACCATAAAGAGTGAATAGTTGTTTATACTATAAAAAGTTTACGTAATTATTACCACTAATAAGTCGTAATATTCAAAGAATGTTTTAATCGACCACTCAAAATCAACCATTCAAGGGAAAAAGGCTTATCCGTTGATCTTGAATACTGTTCCCCTCGCCACCATCTCTTTTACAAATTTTTGTTTTTCAGCTGAACCGGCATAGACCGTAAACAAGACTTCGCCTTTCCAGACAGGATCCTTCTCATGCTTGAACAAATAAAGACCAGCCGCCTTGTCATCAGGAGCGCCAGCAATGCTAGCTACCCTCGAGAGGGCGAAATTATCAATATTCACAAGTCTTCCTGATTTTTCCGCCCGCACATGGAAAGAATGCTGCGCTGGTCTTAGCTCATCTGGAGAAATATTCGGATTGCCTCCTTGCTCCTTGATGATCTCCTTCATCTTTTCATATGCCTTGCCAGAATCAAGGAGCTTCCTTGCATGGGAGATGCCTTCCGGGAACCCATTTTCCCGCAGCATCTTGCCTGCCATCCGAAGACATTTGCGCTCTAAGTCTATTGGCGCCCGAGGATCCCTTCTCAAGAGGTATAACACATCACGGGCTTCTAGGGTTGGCCCAATGCCATTCCCAATTGGACCATTGCCATTCGTAAAGATCACATGGATCTCCATTCCCAGCTTGCCCCCCACTATCTTAAATTTCCTTTTCAGATGCTGGGCATGCCTCAATGACTTGATCTTTGTCTCTTTTCCGACGGGGATGTCGATTAGTACATAGGTTGCACCAACGCTGTGCTTCTTCGCAAGGATTGATGCCAGGAGCATCCCTTCTGGATCCAAGCTTAAGGGGTGGCGGATCTTGATCAATTTATCATCTGCCGCAGCAAGATTGACCCCTCCACCCCACACAATGCACCCTCCTGTCTTTTCAACAATCTTCTTGATCTTTGCAGCGGGCACTGTGACGGGTGCTAGCACTTCCATCGTATCAGCAGTGCCTGCAGGGCTAGTAATTGAACGGGAAGAGGTTTTTGGGACACAGAGGCCAGCTGCAGCGAGTATAGGAACAATGACCATCGTTGTCCGGTTTCCGGGAACCCCTCCTGTGCAGTGCTTATCAACGATGCGTTTGTTTTTCAGGTTGAGGGACTCGCCATTTGAGACAATCGATCTTGTCAGGGAAATAGTCTCATCGAGTGAGAGCCGGTTTGGATAGCAAGAAGACACAAAGAATGCAAGCTCGATCTGGGAGAGCTCGTTATTCACAGTCGATTTGACTATCTCATTCATCTCCTTGGCATTCAAGCGGCCGCCGCCAAGCTTCTTTTTAATATGGCGAACAGCATCAGGCTTTTTTGCGAGCAGAATACCTACCTTATCTCCTTCCTTTGCCCCAAGGTCGCGGAGGGGCTCATCAAAAAAGCCAATCTCCCCTTGCTTGATGGTTCTTGAAGATTCAGCAATATCAGCTATTGAAATGATCTGACGCTTTCCTTTTTTTAGGATCACCCGGTCCATCGGCCGGATATCTATCAGCTTTGCGTCTTTGTGATGCAATAGGACAACACGAGTTGTTCCCGCTTCCACGTCCATATCCTTGATCTTCAGTTTCATATGAATACCTGCTTATAGTAAATATGAAGGAAGGTGAAACATAATGAGAGAACTACTGGCCCGATAAAGAATCCTATCGCGCCAAAGACAGAGATGCCACCCATCACCCCAAGAAAGATGACTGCCGGATGCACATTTGCTTTATCGCCGATGATCTTTGGCTTGAGCACATTGTCGATGCTGCTAATGACAAGGCCGCCATAGATAAGCATCCCAATGCCCTGCCAGAGAAGGGCTGGGTTGCCCATGCCAAATCCCAATCCAAGACTAATGACTCCAGCTGGCACCCAGATGATTGGTGGACCAACAAAGGGAATCAACGAGGCAATCATCATGACAAGGCCCCAGAGAAATGGATTCTTGTATCCGAGAATGAAAAAACCAAACATGCCAAAAGAGCCCTGGATGATAGCAGTGACGATATTGCCGTAGATGACAGCAAAAGATATCTCGGAGAACCTTTTTGAGAGCACCCTTCGCTCCTTTTTCTTCATGGGAATATAGTCCTCCATCCTCTTGATAAGCTCTGGACCGTCCTTAAACAAGTAAAAGAGGAGGAATAAGATAACGAAGATATATACCACGAATTCTATTGACCGGAAGAAGAAATTTGAGAGATGCCCAGAAAGACTATCACCAGTCGACCGGAGAGTTGAGATAAGATAATACTGCACTTCAGGATTGCTCAAATAGTGCTGGACCCAGTTGCTGGCCTTGCACACGGGCGATCCGGTAATGCATTGAAAGAGGGAGGTATTAGCGAATTCATCCTTCATCATCCGGGTGGTAGAATAGAGCTCTTTTGTGACGGTATTAACAGCAACAATCAGCGGTATTGCCAGGAGCAAGATTATCAGAAAGGAGCTGGTTATTGCTGCTAGAGTCTTGTTCTTTACTATCCTTTGCATCTGGAGATGGAACGGATAAAAGATATATGCAATGATGACTGATGTCAGGATCGCGGTGAGGAACGGCTTGATGAGGATGAAGGTTACCGCTAGGACTATGATAAACATCAACAGATGAACCGACCTTCGATAATGTTCCTTGTTAATCGCAATCCCCTGCCGTTTCGATGTGCTTTTGGACATGGAACAACACTGTTGCTTCATTGTCAAGAGAAGGTATCCTTTCATTCCCGATGTGCATGGTGATGGTGTTGCATAACTTGTCTAGATGATTCCTTGTGAATGCGACCTTTCCAAACGGCAGCTTTTTTCCATCAACGATGAAATGATCCTGGTAAAAGTGATATGCCCGGCTCTCGTGACGAAGGTAGATGAGAATAAAGTCAAGGGTGACTAGTGCCAATGAGAAGAGGACTGCTGCTATGAGCCAGCCAGAGGAGATATTCCTCTCCACGAGCTTCACGTTGAGCAGCATTCCAACAGAGAGGAGAGCTGCTAACGCTGCTGCCTTGAGCGCTTCGGGAATAATAACCCTCCTGAGTGCCGGTCTTAAGATAAAATGCGGGTGATCCATCTTCCTCTTTTCTCTCTTTTAGAAGAAACGGGTTATATAAAGGTTATGGTGAAAAAAAGAAAAAAATGCCCACCCGGATACACCGCGAGCAAGGCTCATGTGTGCAAGAAATGCAATGGGCCTGTCCGGATTTGAACCGGAGACCTCCGCCGTGTGAAGGCGACGTCATAGCCGAACTAGACCACAGGCCCCTTATTGTGCATTTCTTTGCCTCATACCGAGCTAGACAATATGCCCACTATTCAAGCTATAGACAAAGAATTGTTTAAAAATGTTTTTACTTTAAGAGGATTCTCTCCTGCAACAAAAGTCATAGACCACTTGGAGGGCACGCTCGGCATTTATCCCATGAATACCATAAAGATAATGAGTCCTGCTGTCTGGACGTGTGCTAAAGACCCTGCCAACACCTGCTTCCTGAAGTACCCTTGTAATCTGTGGTGACATTGTCACATCATCTACCATATCCTTACCGACAAGGGTGAGTATCCCAACATCACCGATAAACTTGACAACATCATCACCATCATAAGGAACTGCTGGCGATGGAAGAAGCCCAAAGATTGCAGTATAAGCGTCATTGCTCCTGTCCTGATCTGTTTTTGGTACAGCAGCATATCCAACCTCATCTACCCCGGTGGTTGTATGATGGATAGTATACCCACATCCCCGAATTGTTGCTGCTAACCTTTCAAGGATGCCATCAATGTCATCAAGACCAATAAATTTGACCCTAAAATAATGCAAGCCTCCCTTATACGAAACGCCAACAACAGGGTGCTCTGGATCACTTGATCTTATGCTCGTCACGACAGTTCCTTGTTCTGGGTATTGGAACGTGCTGCGGATATGAATTGGAACCCTCGCACCCATACCAGGCTCAATTGCCTTCGCATCTAAAATTGTCGCACCAGTGTAAGAAAGGTAACGCATTTCCTCGTATGTTAAGCGAGGGATAACATGCGCGCCAGGAACAAGCCTTGGATCAGCAGCAAAAACACCCACCCTATCAGTGAAATTTTCATAAATTCCGGCGTGGAGAGCAGCAGCAATATGAGCAGCTGTTGTATCAGATGCACCCCTTCCCATGATCGCTATTCCTCCAGAGGTATGTCGGCCATAAAAGCCAGGAATGATGATCGAGCGATCACGCAGATTTAGTTCTTGAATGCGCCTGTACGTTTCTTCCCTGTTCACATCAGCCTGGAGAAAATTCTCCCCTTCAAGAACGAAAAGGTCTGCAGCATCCACAAACTGGAAACCATTCATCACAGCAATAATTCTTGCAGATGCCTCTTCACCAAAAGCCATCACCCTTGCAAAATAGGATGCAGTGTTTTCTTCAGCAGATGGTATCTCATGCAGCCTTTCTTCTAGTGTTGCTGGAAGGTCCCATCCATCGATATCCTCTAAATCCATACTATCTGATCCCCTACTAGATGATAGTCTCTTGAACCGGTGCAAAACATCTGCAAATAAGGTTCTATCTGAGGGAGAAGAAGATTGTTCATTAACACATTCTCTTGCAAGAGACTTTAACATGTCAGTGACTTTTTTTCCTAAAGAATCATCACTTTTATATCCAGGAGGAATTCCAGGGGCAGAGACAACAATAACCCCACGTCGATATTGGTTGTCACCTAGCACTGCTGGGTCGCCCATTATTCCTGCTATTCTTGCAACATCCTCAGGGTCGACTAAAGAACTCCCCCCAAATTTTACTACTGCTAAGTTATCCATAATTTAAGAGGAGTGGGAGGTTATTCAAATAGTTTTCGTTGAATGCATACGAGAAACGTATTTCCGACAAAAACAGTAAAAGTTTTTGATCCCGACAGCTGTTTTTCTATCGTCGTTCTCCTTTTCCAGTACTGGTCTTCTGGAATCTTTCCCCTGAGAATGACCTTCCCAGCGTCCAGTTTTTTGAGGTGTTCAATGAGGTCTTTTTCGCTTGCACATTCGCATAGAAATTCATAGGCATGGACAAAAAAAGAGCTTTTCATGAATTGATTACCAGTTACATAGGTATTATCAGCAACTAATACCTTTTTGACATCCTTTATCTTGAGAGAATCTATGAGCCCGGCTTTTTTTATTGCTGGATTGATTTCAAAAATATACTTTTCAACGTTTTTTGCCTCTGGAAGGACGTTATCAATAAGCTCTAACCTTTTCTTCTCGGGGAGGAGGAGGGCATTTTTCTTATATCTTGCAAGAGAGCCTGTGTAAAGATTAAGACGGTTTAGCTTGTTATCAACACTCAGATACTCAAGCTCTCCTTCAATCGGGATAGACTGCATCTGCGGAGGAAGCTCAATGCAAAAATTCTTTGTCAACCCTCCAAATTTTTCTAAAAGAAGAGTGATTGAAGGCTGGATTGTTGAAAATGACCTTTCTTTTTCCTCCGGCTTCCTTTCCGGATCGCAAAAGACAATATCTGCACTTTTGATTTCACTGACCACCTTTAATGCATCGCCATGAATAAACGCGATGTTTTTTTGTTTCTTGCAGTTTTCCTTTGCATAGGATATCTTTCGCTCATCCTTTTCTATCGCAATCACCTGCTTGCAGGTCTTTGCGAAAGCGATGGTTTGGGCGCCAATGCCACAGCCAACCTCAATGAGAGTATTACATTTGAGCCGTTCTGCGCGGTACCTTGCCACGATCTCGTTTGTCGCAAAACGGTGATCATCCACATTCATAAACAAAAAATCAGCGATCTTCTCTTTTTTCAGGTTTGCTCTTGCAATGGAGATGATCTCGTCGATATGCTGCCAATGCCTCTCTTTCTTTATCTGGCTGGGGGATCTTGATGAAGAAAGGTCTTTCATGATCATCTTGATTCTCTGCTCTGCTTCTTTATGAGAATATACATCGAAGAGGAAGGCCATGTATCAAAGATATAACGAAGATTTATAAAACCCTATTGTTTTTTTGCAAAGATGAAATACATCATCGAGCACCTCGAGCCTGAACTGTATGAGTGGTGCGTTATAGAGTACAAGCATATTGCAGAGATAATTGGGAAAGATAACCTGATCATCACGAATCTTCCAGCATCATTGCATCAAAACGTCAGCGAGTTCGCCACCCCACATAAAGAATCTGTTTGTGCACTGCAGCTTGGAAACCTCTGCCTGCTGGAATTGGATGCTGCACAGGAGTTATCATCTGATGATCAGTTTGATGGGATCATCCTTGGAGGCATCCTTGGAGATGACCCGCCAACAGGAAGGACAAAAGTCCTGAAAAAGCTTGGGGTACCAGAGCGCAATCTTGGACCAAGACAGATGAGCACGGACAACGCAGTATTTGTCGCAAAACAGATTATTGAGGGGAAAAAACTCTCCGACATCACATTCCAGGATGGGGTGGAGCTAGAGCTGGAAGATGGGGAATCAGTCAAGTTTCCGTTCAGGTATGTCCTCGTCTATGGGAAACCATTTGTTTCTGATGCGTTGATAGAACATCTGAAGCATAGGGAAGATTTCTGATGGAGAGGGTTTTAGAGCGTTCTCTCTTATGCCCAGCTTTTTCGTCGGTCTCTTCTATTGTTTTTAGAAGGGTCTTTGAACTTAATCGATCAGCTTAGCTATTCGCAAGAAATTTTTCAGGATTTGTGTTCCTGTTGCTTCATATTTTTTTCTCAATCTTGCATAATCGGCCTGCAATGCTTCCTGATCCAGCGGTGTTAAATCCGGATCTTGTGTTCTCCACTCGTCAAACATGTGAGGCGTTAACTCAAAATGTCCTTGAATCCCATAAGCATTATCCCCAATCTTGACAATTTGGTTTTTACAATATTTCCCTGTGGCCAAGAGTCTCATTCCCCTTGTCAATCTAACCGTTTCACCATGAAGATGGAAAATGTTTAATGGAGAGGTTATTCCAGCAAATAATGGATCTGATGTTCCCCGATCTGTTAAATCAACTACGAGGTATATTCCTTCAGGATCTCTCCATCCAACTTCTTTAATGTCATTTCTGTAGACTTCTCCACCATTTGCTTTTACCAATGTTTGCATTCCCAAACACACACCGAGATAGGGGATTTTAGCATCCGTTGCCTCTTTGATTCTTTTTAGTTCTTCTCGCATTTTTGGTGTTGTATCATTTGCAGAATCTGGACCACCCATTACAATAACAGCAGAATAATCACTCGGATCAGGAAAACTTTCTCCTTTATCCAAATCAACAATATCGTATCCAAAATTATAAGAGTCCAATAATTCCTCCAATAATCCTGGACCTTCTCTTGTTATATTTTTTACAATTAAAAATTTCATCTTATCAGAGAAAGATAGGGAGTTTAAATAAGTATCTCAAAAAGTCCAAAGCCATTAATGTTAATATTTTATTTGCCTTTATCTGCCTTCGGTCGTTGGAGAGGCAAAACAGCTATAAAGTCTGCGCTCGGTTTTACCTCGATACTGACACATTATTAACATACCATACCTTCACTAAACAAAGTATTATAAATTTTAACAATATGATTTCAGGCAAGAACATGATCTGCACACTCTGCCATCAGGAAATCCATGAATATCATCCCGAATTACACCAATTAGTAATTGATGAAACCCATACAGCGCATGTCTGCTCAGACTGCATCACCAAGTTTTTCAAGTGGCAGCAGAAACTCTATGCAAAACTATTCCCAACAACAGCTATGAAAAAGATGTTTGGTCAGGACATTCCACAGGATAAAAAAGAGTATCATAAGAAGAGAATATCATGAGAAGACACACTGATAAAAAAACCTGAAACCTTTAGAGCCATTTTACTCCCCAGGTCTCAGGATCATTCAAGGAAATAATATACTAATGCTGTTTTCCGGAGGCAGACATCGCTCCCCAGAGTATCAAGTAGAGTCCAACAATGGTCCATGGCGTGAACCATGCCGGAGCATTTGTCGACAATGCTGAAAGGATCAGCAATATCCCTGCCACCACATTGACATACCCGCATTTTTTGCAAATCAACATACCACAAGAATTCGCTGCCATATTCATCACCCCTCCCCCGAAGCTATCGGGGATACACCTTAAGAATTAGAATTCATAAACCTTTTGGTATGCTTCTACCTTGTATGCATCCACTCATCAATTATCGGAATGGCACACCGGAGAGCTTCGCTTAATCGCGATAGTTTCTAACGCTACTTTTATATACTCTTATCCTCTTGGACAGACAATGAAAAAAGAGGAAGATCTGGAGCTTTGGCGCACGTATGAGATCAGGGGCCTTTCGCCAGCTGTGCTCACTGAAGACGCAGCATATCGAGTGGGGAAAGCATGCGTGAAGTTCTTTCGATCAAAAAGATATGTTATTGGAAGGGACATGCGGGAGACTTCGCTTCCCTTGAGCCTTGCCCTGATGAAAGGGATAAAGGAGATGGGAGCAGATGTGATGACTATTGGCATTTGCACAACTCCCCTCCTCTACTATGCAGCAGAATATCTCATGATACCCGGCCTGATGATTTCAGCCTCTCATTCTCCAAAGCAGTATAACGGAATAAAGATAGTTAATGGGAGAGGTGATAGGGTATTTCAAAGCACCGGCCTTCCAAAAATCAGGGAACTTTCAGAAAAAGACTTCAAGTCTGCAAAAAAACCAGGAAACGGCATCTCTAGGGATATGCTTGGAAAATACGAGCAGGATATCATGAAACGGTTTGGTGAGAAGATCGAAGGGATCTCTGTTGTTGTTGATCCTCTTTACTGTGCTGGAACAATTTATCGTGGGATATTTGAGGCATTGCCTATCCGGTTTTTCCCCTTGCATTTCACCCTCAAATCGACGATGCCAATTGTTCCAAATACTGTCGATAAGGATTCATTGAAAGATCTCCGTGAAACGGTTACTCGGTGCGATGCAGATATAGGGATTGCGTTTGATGGGGACGCAGACAGGCTGGGCGTTGTTGATGAGAAAGGACGGATCATACCGCCAGATGACATCTTTGCCCTCCTTGCTGTCCATGAATTAAAGAAGCATCCCAGAAAGATGGTTGGCTTTGACCTTCGCATGTCACGGGCAGTCAAGAAAGCGATCATAGCATCTGGCGGGAGGCCAAAACTCATGAAGGTTGGCAATCCTTACTATAAAGAATTCCTTCGGAAAAGACATGGGCTTCTAGCAGGGGAATTATCAGGGCATTTCATGTATGCAGAATTCCATCGGAATGATGATGGGCTCTATGCGGCAATGAAACTCCTCGAGATCCTAAGCGATGAGAAGAAAAAAGACCCTTCAATCACTATATCCAAGCTTGTTTTGCCCTTTGAGACATACTATGATAGCGGAGAGATCAATATCCACCTGGCAACACGAAAAGACATCAAGAAAGCCTATGATGGTCTCAAGAAAGCTTTTCCAAGAGGGGAAGAGCATCATCTTGATGGGCTCTCCATCGAGTTCGAAGACTGGTGGTTCAATGTGAGACCCTCGAACACCGAACCATTGCTTAGGCTGATTATTGAAGGGCTGACAAAGAGTTTTGTGAGCAAAAAGAAAAAGCTCATTCTCGCGGTGCTGAAGAAGGCTATCAGCACATAGCTACTTTGCAAGACAGAAATCCTTAAAATGGAGCAGGGAATCCTCTTTGAGATGGATTTGAATGGGATTGTGGATGATGATGTGCTCTTAGCCCTTCAATTGGAAAATCGGGCAAGAGCAGTATTCAATCATTCCATTGCTGCCATGAGGGAGCTAGGTGACTTCTGCGGTACACAATATTTCCGAGAGGGCATAACAATAAAGGCATATGACCTCCTCTCAACTCCAAGAGTAGATAAATACCCCTGGCAATGGGATCTGCAGGTCAGGCTCAAGAGAGTTACCGGATATGAGGTTGCAGTTTTTGATGTGTCAGCGTTTGACCGGCATGAGAATCCTTTGAGCTACCTTTTCTATCTCCATTATTTCAAGAAGGAGGGACACTATCAATTAAGCGGCCGCAGCCCGGGCAGTGACAATTTTTTCATGATCGACCCATTTCATGGCATGATACGAGGGTTTAGATCAGATGGTGAGACACTCCAGCCAGAGCAGGGATTATCATTTGTCAATGACCTCTTCATCCTTGGGCCTCACCTCTATGCCTGCTCACCTTCATTTGCAGCACTTGTTGTCCCGGGCATTCTTGACAGAATAAACCGGAATGGCCACCAGAATGGACTGACTGATTATCGATAGATTAAGATAGAGTTTATAGATAGATTAAGATAGTAAATAGATTAAGATAGCTTTTATAGATAAATTATAGAGAGGGTTCATCGAGAAGTTCCAGCAGCATTGCTGCGCTCCATGCCTGGCAAACACAACCATCAGATGTCATCTCTTTTGCTGAAGATACCTCTGCTGCATGGCCAAGCGCCCCTTGGCAGAGCATCTCATTTGCTGATGCTTCAAGGATCTTTTTAATGTACTCCCTGTAGCGCTCATGGTCTATCCTTGCCAGGCACACAGCAGTGAGGTTATTGACCCAAAACCAGGAGTCTCCACGATGATAGCTCACATCAGATTGGCCGGTGTGGATGGGGGAGAAGTACTTATGGGATTTTTCGATGGTGGCCAGGCCTCCCCAGGGAAGCCATAACGATTCGATGGCCTTGTCAAAAAACCCTGCCCATTCAGCCTTTGAAAAGAGATCTGGAAAGACATAATAGGCAATAAAGAGATTTGGCCTTTGCGTCCTATCACCAGCGCCATCACAGAGCAGGGATCCTGCCACAAATGATTCTTTGACCTTTCTTTTCAGCTGCTTGATCTTCTTTTGATACAATGGATCATTAGTCAAGGAGAATAGCAAACGAAGCATTGCTCCATACAATGCCTGGATCTCTATTCGCAGGCCACCCCTCACATCATCCATGTACCTTGTGTCCATCCATGTCTCCAAGGGATAATTCTTTATGAGACCATCTTCACCATACCTTTGGACAAGATTCTGTTCAGCTGTGATGAGCGCTTTTTTGATGATCGCCAAGTCTTTTCTTGCAAAAATATCCTTATGCTGCTCAATCCTCAGGCAGAGCCATCCAATGGCATCAGCGTTCCCAAGCGTTGTTGCCGGCACTCGATTTGGCACTCTTCCATCAGGCTGCAGTGTGGAGATGAGGTCCATCATGATCCTTCTTGCACTCTCCCGTTCTCCACAGAGAACTAATCCTCTTAAAGATATCAAGGAGTCCCTTGCCCATGACTGAAAAAACCAAGGAAGGCCGGCATAGAGCGAATTGTTGAGGATGAGCCCCTTCAAAGAGGATGCAGCCTGCAACCCTAGCGCATCTCTCTGATCATCCACCTGTTTTAATGGAAAAGAGAATGAGAGCTTTGGGATGGTGAGGGGGACAGCGCTCCCTAAAGTGAGACCTGCGCTGAGCTCAACTTTCTGGCAGGCAATATCACCTAAGTAATATACATATCTTGAGAAGGGCGGTGAATCCCTCTTCTTGTCCGCTGGATATTTCTTTTCCACCCACATACCTGCTGCCTTGAACGCGCCATGGTGCCTGATGAGGATATGCATCTGAAACACGTCCTTTCCTCTTTTTTCGTAGAGCACCTTTAGGCTGCCTGGCTTTTCCTCAACAGAAAAATACCGGTCAAACTCACCAAGATCATAAGGATGGCGAGGATCCAGGTACAGAGGGATGATTGATTCCCTGTCGAACATGGCCGCATAACAGTTCCCTTTTATCGAAGAAACTTCCTTTATATTAGCAAACTCCCGTATGATCATCCCCGGCTTGATGATAACAGTGCTCAGGTCCCCTGCATCTTTTGCAGCTAAGGGCTCTGCAACCTTGAAGATGGTATCCTTCAAAAAAAAATGTATGCCTGCATATCGAGATTCTTTCCCCACGAGGGAGAATGACCCTTGATCTGCCTGCAGCGTGCAAGAGTCTTCACGTGCAGCGCAGGAATAAGTGCTCGTCCCTGCATATGTCACTTTCATCGTTTCAGTGCAATCTGGTGGGCTTTCACATACATGGCAATGAGCTGTTTCCAATCAGCATATCTTGCCACCTCATGCGCATGTATCTTCTCTTCAATGCGATCGGTTTTTGACATCATGGAGAACTTGAGCATGATCTTTGCCATGGACTTGACCGCTTCATCATCGCTTTTGCCCTCACGCTTCAAGATATAGATGCCGGGATTTTTCTGGGGGACCTTATCGGCGATATACTTGCCAAACCCTGATAAGTCAGATGTGATTGCAGCAACACTCAGAGCAGCAGATTCTAAGGGGGTATAGCCATAGGGCTCATAGAAGGAAGGAAAGACTCCCAGATGACAGGCATGGATTGTCTCATAATAGCCAAGATCAAGGAGGCCATCTACCCCAGTTAAGTATGAAGGGTAAAATATCATTTTCACCTTGTTCTCTTTCCTGTTGTCTAGCCCATTTTCCAGAAGCATATGGAGGATGGAATCATTCATATCGATCAGGTGTGTGGCAATCCTTGGGTTTCCAGCCTTCTTGAATGCCAACAGTTTCCTCTTTAGCTCAGGGGAAACCTTCTCAGGGATGAGCTGGTCATAGCAGACATTCTTTTCAAGGATAGAAGAGATCAGAAGGTTATGGAGGACATCATCCTGCACATCATACACACTGCTCCTGATATCATTGAATTTGAGCTTCTTATCGATAACCTCAGGATCAATCCCCCTATGGCCTGCTGGGACAAAGATGAGGGCGACGATGGTAGGAGACTGCGGATCTGCCATCAATTGATCATTGAGTATCTTGAGTGAAGAGATGAATGTATCGATCCCCTTGACATGCATCTCATAGCGTCCCAGGATAAAATAAAAGAGCGTGTTCTCAATATCGAAGGTGTAATGAGGGAAAAACTGGCTCATGACAAATTCCTTGAGCTTTTCCTTGTATCTCTTATGATATGATGCAGATTCCTCAAACGTAGGAAACCTGCTCAGATGCAGGCCATTTGGCAGGACAACATCAACCTCTTTGCCCAGCAATATTTTTGCCTCCTGGGCCGTCGTCTCACTTACTGTCGTAAAGACATGCGCATTTATTGCACAGGCTTTCTCTGTTGTGTGCTTTTCCTGGATGTGAGATTCGTATGCTTTTCCAGTGGGGTTTAATCTTGCGAGTTCATCTTGTGATAACTGAGCGACATTGATGTTCTGGCTCCCGAGAACCCGCCCGAGCATTGTTGCATGGGTTGTGAATATGGTCTTGACAGGAGAATTGACCGACCGCAGGTACAGGAGGCCAGCCCCAGATATCCACTCATGGAATTGTGCTGTAATCTGGTCTGTGGTGGTCGTTGCAAACTGCTCTAAAAACATCCCTGCACCCCATGCCCAGGTGATTACCTCATTAAAGTCATAGCCTGCACCAAGGGAATCGATCTTATACATCTCCCAAAGGCGTTTCTTTATGTAGTCTGTTGCCTCTTTTAACTGATCAAAATCAAGGAGGATCGTCTTTGGCGTCCCTTCAATGAGCCAGCTGCCGAAATGAGGGGTCACCTCTTTCTTCCTCATCGCGTCAAATACTGGCTTTAAATTTGCAGGGACTTTTTCCTCAACAAATTGTCCGATTACCTTGTCCTTGAAATACGGCCCGATGAGATAATAATCATCAAAAGAATGCTCCATCAATTCCGCTTTAGATGAGATAACAGTAAATATCCCGCCAACCTTGTTGCATACTTCCCAGCATATCTCGAATGCAGTATGTGCCATTATGCCTGTTTCTCCAGGTTGGCAATCCTTTCTTTCACTACTTTTGCCATCTCTTTTGGTGTCTTTGCCTTCTCAATTCGCTTTGCCAGTCCCGCGTCCTTGAAACAATCAGCGACCCAGTTCCTGAAATCATTTTTTTGCTGGTTTACATGAAAACTGAATATTGTTATATGCATGGCATCGAGCGTTTTTGCCAGCTCTTTATAGGAAGAGATATATGTGCCATCAGTCACATAGAAACGAAGGTCACCCTCAACATATTGTGGCATTGCCAGAGCAGGTACTGTGGTCTTTGCATGTCTCTTCATTGGAGCATTCTTAGAAGTTGCACCCTTACCCCCTTTTTTCATGAAATCACCTCTTAATGGACAAACTTTGTTTTGAGAGGTATTTAAATGTTGTGGTTGCTATTTCCCAAAATTTCTTTTCCTCTGGTCAAACTCAGCGATGATAGCATGAAATTCCTGATTGGAAAAGTCAGGCCAATAGGTGTCCACAAAGAACCATTCTGCATATGCTGTCTGCCAGGGCAGGAAGTTTGATGTCCTCACCGCACCGCCAGTCCTGATGACAATGTCTGGCTGGTCTTCCATATATAACAATTTTTCAAATCCCTCTTCAGTGAGTTCATTCCCATTCCTGATCGCTTTGTTTACCGCATCAAGGATTTCCTGCCTGCCGCCATACCCAAAACAAAACCTTAAAGGAAAGGAACCGTCAATCGTGTCCTGCTCAATCTTTTTTGCCATATTCTGGATGTCCCTTGGAAAGAGGGCAAGACGGCCAAGGAAGATTATACGAAGACCTAGCTCCTTTGCCTTTTTTGCGAGCCTGACGAAAAATTCCCTGAACAGGTCAAAGAGGTTTTTTAGTTCTATTGGGGCCCGGCGGAAGTTTTCCGTCGAGAAAGCATAGAGCGTGAGCGCCCTTGCCTTCGCATCACGGCACCATTCCACCAGCTCTTCGAGCTTTTTTGCCCCATGGCGATGCCCTTCTAATCTATTGAGATGGTTTGCTTCTGCCCACCGGCGATTCCCATCCATGATTATTGCGATGTGAAGATTCTCTGACATGTGAGCAAGCGAAGCATCCCTGTTTATAAAAGTAGTGCTCACATCATTCTCTACAAACAGCATACATCCGAAACATTTATAAGGTACTAATTTAAGAAACAAAGTATCTTTTGAAAAAAGGGGAACTGAATGAAAGTGCTAATGATGGGATGGGAGTTCCCCCCGTATAACATAGGGGGCCTTGGCACAGCGTGCCATGGGATAGTCAAAGGACTCTCAAAACACGACGTTGATGTGCTTTTTCTTCTCCCTCAAATCCCTTATTATAAAGAAAGCTGCATCAAGGGATTATCCCTGATAGGAGTCAATAATATTGATCTTGCTCCAGGAAAGGTCAAGGTGAAGCGGATGGATGCGATACTCGTGCCATACTTTGACCCTTCTACCTGGGAAGAAGAAAAACACAAGTATTTCATCTATGAAAAAGACAATACCCTCAAGCCATTGACGCTGTATGGCAAAGACATCTTTAACCAGATCCAAAAGTATGCAGAACAATGCGAAAAGGTCGCTCTCGCAGAAGATTTTGATATTATCCATGCACACGACTGGATGACATTTGCCGCCGGCGTTCGGGCAAAAGAGGCATCAGGAAAACCATTAGTAATCCATGTCCATGCGACTGAATTCGACCGGACAGGCGGGCATCCAAACCAACAAATCTATGATACTGAACGATGGGGCATGCATACAGCAGACAAGATCATCTCCGTCTCCAATTTCACGAAAGGGATGATTGTCCAGCATTATGGCATTGACCCTGCTAAAGTGGAAGTTGTCCATAATGCGGTCGATAAGGACAACTATGTTGAAACAGTGTATGAATTCAATCGCCTCCGGGAAAAATTCAAGATCGTCTTGTTCCTCGGCAGGATCACCATCCAAAAAGGGCCAGACTGGTTCTTGCATATCGCTGCCCGGATCCTGCATGAAAGGAAAGACGTGATGTTTGTCTTTGTTGGCACTGGTGACATGGAGAACCGCATCATAGAGCAGGCAGCGACGATGGGCATTGCCAACCATATCATCTTTGCAGGGCATATCCCCTATAATTTTATCGATAAGGTGTATCAGGTCGCAGATATCTATATCATGCCATCCATCTCTGAACCATTTGGAATCACCCCATTGGAGGCGATGAAGAACAAGATCCCAACAATCATCTCAAAACAAAGCGGGGTTGCCGAAGTGGTAAACAACTGCGTGAAGCTGGACTTTTGGGACTGCGAGAAGATCGCGAAGGAAGCAATCAAAATCCTCAATAACCCTGAGCTCAAGGAGAGGCTGGTGAATGGTGCGCTCGAAGAAGTGAATAATCTCAACTGGGACGATTCCGCAGCAAAGTGCATTACTGTCTATAATAATGTGCTCAGGGACAGTTCATGGTAGCTATCTGCTTCTATTTCCAGGTACACCAGCCCTATCGGCTCCGCCAATATTCACTCTTTGACATAGGGAACAATGACCACTATGAGGACGAGGCAAAGAACAAGGCAATCATGGAAAAGGTTGCCCATAAATGCTACATCCCTGCAAACAAGCTCTTCTTATCCATGCTCCATTCCCATCCAGACCTCAAGATCAGCTATTCGATCTCCGGCACCGCCCTGGAACAAATGGAGAAATATTCCCCAGAGACGCTCTCACTTTTCCAGCAGCTCGTTGCCACCGGACGGGTAGAACTCCTGAATGAGACGTATTATCACTCGCTCTCGTCTATCTTTTCTCCCCAGGAATTCAAAGAGCAAGTGCAGATGCACCGGGACATCATCAAAAGGCTCTTTGGGGTCACTCCAAGCGTGTTTCGAAATACTGAACTGATCTACAGCAACCACATCGCGATGCTGGCAGAGGAGATGGGATACAAGGCAATCCTCGCGGAGGGAGCAGACCATATCCTTGGATGGAGGAGCCCGAATTTTGTCTATAAGCCAACGACAGCAAACATCAAGCTCTTGCTGAAGAATTATCGGTTATCAGATGATATCGCTTTTCGGTTCTCGAATCGGGACTGGGCAGGCTGGCCGCTCACTGCAGAAAAATTCACTGATTGGGTCAACCAGGCAAATGGGTCTGGCGAAGTGATCAATCTTTTTATGGACTATGAAACAATAGGCGAACACCAATGGGCAGAGACAGGGATTTTCCATTTCTTCCATCACCTTCCAGAAAAAGTATTGTCCCATCCTGACAATTTGTTCATGACCCCTTCTGAAGTCGCTGAAAAGTTTGATCCTGTAGGAGAACTCGACATCCATCATCCGATCTCCTGGGCAGACATCGAGCGGGACCTTTCTGCCTGGGCATCAAACAGCATGCAATTGCATGCATTGCATTCATTGTACAATCTTGAAGGGGCAGTCAAGAAAAAAGGCGACCTTCGGATGATCGAGAATTGGAGAAAGCTCCAAACATCAGACAATTTTTATTACATGTGCACAAAATGGTTTTCTGACGGTGACGTGCACAAATATTTCAATCCTTTCGACAAACCGCATAATGCATTTACCTCTTTTATCAACGCGTATCATGATATGGTTTTACGGCTGAAGGATTAGTGTGCATTATTCATGAGCAGACAGACGATTCCAGCATGGTCGAGTACATGATTTCTTATATCACTTTCTTATATCAACACCAGTCCTCAAGAATGCGCTATTCAGCATGGTATATGCCCTTCGCTCAGGAATTTCCAGCTCTCTTGCCATTTGTTTTATGGTCATTGGTTCATGGCAGATCCCAAGATAATGCGAAAGCACCCCCTGGTCCACCGTAGACCTTTGTGGAATCATTGGGGAAAAGAATGTGGCAAGATACGGTTTCATGAGATGTCCATCTTCGACATCCTCAAAGGGCCTAAATACGCTCATTGCCCGAGCACCCAGGTCTCTCATCCTCTTCAATATGCCAAGGACCATCATTTGGGTGATGGTGCTTCCCACCGGATCGCCGCACTCCATGATATGATTGGTGAAAAATTTTTGGATCGGGGAGATCAATGATTGCGATAGGTTGAGCACTGCTGAAAATTGGTGGACAGCTCCCATTGGGTCATTCGCAAGTGCTGCTAGCAGATCCTCCAGATGCTCTTGAGAATTGTAAAGAGATCCATCCTCAACCAGCCTCCTTACATTCTCCACTGAGTAGGTACGATCAACCTCGAGGAGAGCATACCCATGGCGATCCATATACTGAAGGATATGAGATAAGGTTTCGCGTGTTTGGGCAAGTCTTGGTGTTTCGATTGCCTCTTGGGAATTTCTTAGCTGGGAGAGATACTCGAATGCGACACTGAGAGGCATGCCCGGTTCCCATGGTGTTATTGGCAAGGATAATCCATACATGACCTGAATTGGCAACCTCGCCTGATGAACATCCCATTCTGCCAGCGCTTCATATCCTTCCTGCGTAAAAAAGACCCGCTGCCTTCCCTCAGGTGATTTTCGTAATCGAAAACAGGATGTTGGATCCTCTGCTACTAATGTTTCAATACGCTTTTCAGTCTCACCCCTTGGCAGCCTGAGAGCATAAGAAATGTCTGCCCTTGAATAGAGATCAGGATTTCCTTCTATAAATGGCATGAACCCCTGAAAGATCATCCCTTCGGGATACTGCTCATCCAGATATGCAATCATCTCTATACCTAAAATATGGGAAGAATCTTCGAATCTACCAGCCTTTCTTGCCTGATTAATGATTGAGAGGGGAAGGCCTGTTCGCTCAAGGCTATTAGTGGTGTAGGACTTAGAGGGATCAATCCTTTCTTTCAGTCCTGCCATTGCTTTCTTTTCAAACCGGACCATCTCCCTCAAACGCCTTCGTTCAAGGGGAGACAAACGATGCTTGTTTTCTCCGGTAGATGATCCAAGATTAAAACGGCTTGCGAGAGAATATGCATATGAGTCAGATATGCCAAGTTTTCTTGCGATGACAAAGAGCCCTGTTTCACTTTGCCGCTGGTCTCTTCTTAGATGGGCAATGACGCTCCTATGGTAGAGATGACCACAGCTACCCCCATTGACAGCAACCAGATCAGAATATAACCTGAGCACCTTCGCCCGAGTATGGGTCTCAGAAAGACCTATTTTATCCACAGCCTCATTTACCGGCAGCCAAGCAGAAGATGCAAGAAGAGCATCCCATAACTGGTCGCCATAAACAATGCCATCAAGACCGCTCTCTCTTAAGATTGAGGCTTGGTAGCAACGGTTAGGGATGATGGTCATCGTGCCTGGGTGTGGAGAGAGTCTGGTGAGAAGGTACTGCATTACTTCATAATAGCTTTGAGAAGGAAAAAGATATTTATGATCATTCTCGCCAGGCCCAGTCCTCTCGATGACTTCCCGCTCAAGGACAAGACCTGGAAACTGGTCCAGCAGGATACCCCTCACATAATCCCTATCTAAGTGAAGTCGGTGCGCAAGATCTGTTGAAGATGCCCATTCTGGAGATTCTTTTAGTAAGTCCCACAAGGCATTCCCTGAAACTCTCTCAGGACTGGCATCACGGATAAATGCATCTGCAGGATATCCCTCACCCCCTCGGATGAGGTGGACAGGTGGAAGGTTGATTCCCTGCACACCACTATTTCGAATAGAATTGTAATGGATAAGATACTTTCTGTGTCCTAGGTCGTCTCTACAAAGCATAGAATAGGGTGTTGTTTTCTGAAAGTATTCCTTGATATACTTTGGATTCCCAAATGCTAGCTCCTCATCAGCTTGCGGCATCGTCAGCCAAACAGGAGACCTTTTTGCCAAGTCCCACAGCCTTGTACCATCAACTTGCCCAGAAACACCTATCCCAAGAACCATCGAAGCATCATAGAGACCAGAGGAGGTGATATGAAACATACCCTCGCTACCGGGCTCCCATTTACTTGCCATACAGAAGAGAGGGTTATTTTGCTTATAAAAATTGTTATTCCTCAGTGATTATTACGTCTTTTCCCGTTATCTCTCTCCCCGGTAGAACTTCGCCGCGGACTCTGGAGCTACAGGGTTGACAAGGTAATTTGTTCCAAACTCGAATCCTGCGGGAGTAGTCGTCCTCGGAAGGAATTCTATGTGGAAATGGATGTTTGCCCCTTTTGTTCCATAAAAAAAGATAAAGTTGAAGGGAATATCTGCCTTATGAAGCTTACTCAAGATGACATGCATCGCCTCCGCGAGGCTCCCGAGATTTGAGCTGGTCATCTTTGAGAGGGATGTCTTATGAGTCCTTGGCATGATCCATGCCTCCCAGGGGACTCTTGAAGCATATGGCGCGAAAACACAAAATTGCTTGTTTGAAAAAATTGCCCTTGTGGACTTGCTTTCCCTCTTTGCAATGACGCAATAGGGGCACTTCTTGTATTTTTTTACTTCCCTTGCCTTGTCTTCTACGAGCTGAGGAATCCTTGTCATGCCAATGATCTGAGTATGGGAATGAGCAAGTGAGGCGCCAGCCTCTTTTCCTTCATTCTTGAATAAAACAACGTATTTGATGCCTTTCTTTTTTTGGATTGCCACCATGCGTTTCTTGTACTGCTGGAGGACTTCGGTGAGCCTTTTTTCTGAGAATGATGAGAGCTGTTCAGTCTCGCTTGGCGTTTCCACCAGGATCTCATGATGACCCTGGAGTGCTATTTCCCGGTACAGGCGATGGCTATGAAGAGGATGCTTTTGCATGTCAAGGATTGGGAACTTGTTCTCAAACCAGCGCATCTGCCATGACTTTCCCTTGCTGATCCTCCCTATCTCCTCTGGGGTGAGGTGTTCATTTCCTGGAGCGAAGAAATCGACTTTTGCCTTCACTATTGGAGCTCTGGAGAAGTCAGAGGGCCGAAGGGAGCGCTTCTCATTTATGATCACATAATGGTCAAGAAGATAATCTTTTCTCAGTTCTGACATGCTCCACCTCTTTTTGATTTCCTTGAGTTTGAGATTATAAAAAGGTTGTGGAAAAGATGAGTGGCAGCCGTCTTTTCTCTTATGCTGAAACATTGGTTATTTTCGTCTACCCTACCACTCCACAGCCTTAAGTAGATGGAAACTGGATTGTGAAACCACAATATTTAAATAATAAAGTAAACATTATATGTTTACTATGAAACGATGGCTCCAGTGCAAAAGAGATTCAAGATCAGACTGTCCGCTGTTGACATCATTGATGTCATGTTCATCAAAGACAATATGACCCTCATCAAGTTTGCTTTAAACTATCGAGGGTTCATAGGAGACGAATGGCATGAAATATATCGGGTTGACAACTTCCATGGATTTTTACATGAACAGAAATTTTGGATCTCCCCTGAGCCCATACCGTTAGACTGCATTGGAGACCTCATGGACATTATGACAGATTATTTGATAGTTATTAAAGAGAATTATAAAAGATACAGAGGCTATTATGAGAACAAAGCAACATAAAGACATGAAAAAACTAGTTGAGAATATGCTCAGCGGGAGCATCCCTGAGAATGCAATGATATTCCTTAATGCAGATGATATCCCTGAAGTATTTACAAAGCAGCGTTTAGCATTGATTAGAAAGATTCACGAGGGCCATCCAGAATCTATCCAAGCATTGGCAGATGCCCTCGGGAGAAAAAAACAAGCTGTGCACAGGGACCTTAAGCTGCTCCTTGGACATAATGTTGTGGGTCTTGAAAAAAAGGGAAGAGAAGTGGTCCCAACAGTCACGAAAGAATATATTTATGTGCCTTTGATGACATGAAGAATAGTATAAGAAAAGAAAAAAAAATTCGCGGGACGAGTTTACTTATTTTGTCCCGCAATAGAAGAACTTTTCGACAGATACATCCGCCGGCGTGAAGCTTCCAGTCCTTGGCGCAAATTGCTTTGGCGCTTCTGGCCTGGGAATTTGTGCCATTGGCTGCTCTATCAATTCTTTTATTGGTTGTTCCAACCTTTCCTGCACCGCTACCTGGGCAGCTATTGTCGGCTCTTTTGGTGAAACCTGCCGAAGCTCTCTTTTGATTTCCTGCTCTACTGCACTCGACCGCGAAAATGGTGCTGCTGCCACGAGTTTTTTTAGCTCTGCAACTTCGGTCTGGTGCTGCGAGATGAATTCAGTGAGCTGCTCGCCAAGCTTCATCAATGCTGCCTCAAAGAGCTGCTGCTGTTCTGCCAAAGCGAACCGCAGTTTTCGATCAACTAAACTGAGGGTTGCGTAATCCCCTTGATATTCTTCCTTATATGCAGCGGGCGCTGGGTGCTCATCCTCTAGGACGAGCGAGGGGGACAAGTCGCCGTACATTTTTTTCACATAGTCGACACAGTCATCATGGCCTCCAAACACACTTCTGTGCTGGGAGAGCTCCTTGATCATCGTGTTCATCTTTTTTGCCCTCTCTATATCCATCGATCCCACCTCATACAAAGCTGATACCAAGCTCGTCTTGCAACTGGGTCCTTTTTGACTCAGCGTGTTGTCTTTTCTTGCCGCCAACAATCCAGGGAGAGGCAACTCCGGTAATTATTGTCATGACACAGATCTTTCCTTTCATTGAGGGATTGACTCTTGCTCCCCAGATGACATTAGCTTCACTATCTAATGTTCCGGTGGCAAGCTCTCCAATTCTCTCAATCTCTTCTAGTGTCATGTCGGGGCCGCCCTCGACATGGATCATGGCGCCATGGGCACCATCGTAGCTGATGTCTAGGAGTGGATTTGATAATGCGCCCCTGACAGCTTCTTCTGCCCGGTTTGCCGTATCACTAAAGCCAACGCCAATTGCTGCGACATGGCCATCGCTCATGATGGCTTTTACGTCAGCAAAATCCAGGTTGACGAGGCTTGGAGTGGAGATTGTCTCAACAATTCCCCGGATCATTGTCGCGATTAGCTCATTTGCGACGGCGAATGCCTGCTGGACGGGGAGATTGCCTGCAATCTTGACTAAGCGATTGTTATCAATGACAACGACAGTATCGGAACTAGCTGATAGTTGCTGCAGGCCAAATTCTGCCTTGTCAATCCTTGCACGCTCTATTGCAAATGGCATTGTCGTTGTGCCAATCACGATAGCACCCGCCTCTTTTGCCATCTTGGCAACAACGGGCGCAGCGCCAGTTCCGGTGCCACCGCCCATGCCTGCACAGATAAAGACCATATCAGTCTTGTGGAGGAGGCTTTTGAGCTCATTCATCGTCTCTTGCGCTGCTGCTGCTCCTTTTTCCGGAAAGCCGCCGCAGCCAAGGCCTCTTGTAATGCTCGCGCCGATGAGCACTTTGTGGTCTGCATTGACCAGATCTAAATGCTGTTTGTCCGTGTTGAGTGCAAGAATGTCTGCACCCTGGACTCCTTTCTTATATAACCAATCTACCATGTTGGAGCCGGCACCGCCGATCCCAAGCACTTTGATGTTGACTTGCCCAGGAGATAGTTCCATATTATTCACCTCAGTTTTACAGCACTTATATGGAGAGGGTAATATATAAATGTTACGTTTTTGTATACTGGCATAGAGAATTAGTCAAAATGTATATTAGTTGTGTAATTGATAATTATTATATATGCTTAAAAGTTTTAGGTTCATAGATTGGTTTAGATTGATTTCTTTATCGGATATCAGCAGGCATTGCACCATGAGTCATACGATAAAGCTGGTATGCACCATCGAGAATCTGGATGCTGGTGAGAAAGGTGTGATATACTGGCCGTGACCTGCTGCTTTGGGGCAGGTTATTCAATGTTTCCCTAAATTGATCCCTCGTCCGCAAATATGATTCAAACAGGCCGGCTAGCTCTGGATCCTGGTGAAGGTCATCCAGGACAGGGTCTGTTAGTTGAAGAATACATTCAGGATCAAACCTCTTGCCCCTCCGTATCTGGAGAGCCCTTGCCAGTTGGGGAATAGCTTTCCTGACTGGATGATCCTCAGGAGAATAATGGCCATTCGATGCACCCGATGCATTCTGGCGGTAATCCTGAGCCATGGTGTAGAGGAAGATTCCCCCTTCTATAGAGAAGTCAAACCGATGAGTTCTCCTCCTCTGCGCTCGTCCAAGAGCATAGCCAAAGAGTATATCCTGACGGTCAAGAGAGAAAAGATGTTCCCAGAGCAGGTCTAATTCTTCGAGCGCCGCAGAAGAGGGAATCACATCCCTTAGAGGGAGAATGTCTCCAGGCAGATCGTCCATGAACAAAGAGAAGCCCCCCCTTATTTAAATATTTTTAGGTTTGTAATGTTACCAGATAGTAGTAAATTTAATTTGTTTTTTTATTAAATTTCTCAAAGAAAAATGGAGATAAATAAAAATTTCTCACCAAAAGGCTTTAGAATTATTCCGTAATTTATACGTATTGTGGTTCTGAGGCGGCACCTCTCCCACACCCTGGAACGATGAAAAGAAATTTATATGTACAATTTGTAGGGCTGGCAGCTGTTGCAAGCGCACTTGTTGCTGCTGCACCGGAAAAAGGATACACGCCAGAAATACTTCCAAGAGAAACACCCTCTCTTATTGAGCATAGAGCAGTTATTCCTCATGAACAGCAGCCTGAATCATTCTTTTTGCCATCTGCACCATATACTCCAGATATAACTATTCTTTATCCACGGCCAGCACCAGAGCCAGCTCCTGCACCAGAACCTGCCCTGAGAGTCCCGGAAACAGTGTCCTATACGTTCACCATCAATGGCCGATGGAGCCAAATGGTTGATGGATTATCAGAAAACATCCCTGAAGGATATGCTCCTGTTGTCGTTGAATTATATAAAGAACTCAATGCTCCTGTATCGCCTTTTCCCGTCGGGGAACATACAATTAATATCCCCCGATCAGCATTAGAAGAACGACTGGAAGAGAGAGGATATCTGCCTCCAGAACAAAGAGGAGGGCAACGAGCAATTTATATCCAACAACCAGTGAATCAACGAAACCTTCGACAGCAAATCAATCGCCAGACTGGTTATACCGGATTTTTGCTCGCAAGAGCGCTCTTTGAGATTGAAACAGAGCAGGGAGAACTGCAGGATAGCAGGTTTGTCTATGTCGATGAAACCCGGATCAATCAAGAGTATGAACAAATGGTACAGCCAATCGTTGATGTAAATATTGGTGGAAGCCAGCTCATCAGAAATGGCATGACCACTGCTAGCAATTATAATTCTGGAAGCATCACGTCAAGCGGCAGAAGGTTTAACTGGAGAGAAGCCACCTGCGCATTAAATATGGCACTTCGCATCAGAGGGGAAAACGGAAACCCGAGACGAATGCCGTTTGGATCGCTCGTTTTAGTGACAAATATGGACGAAGGATCCTCTACCTATTTACAATCAATGGTTGCAGAATATACTGATAATGGCCCATTTCATGTCGGGCTCTGGAACAACAGAAGGCAGCTTGCACCGCATCCAACAAGGGGCATTGATGTTTCGACCGGATTTAAGCGAATGCTTGGACTTGACGACCTTGCAAGAGTCCATCTTGAGATCATCAGACCTGAAGGCAGAAGAACATTACAACGCTGATTTCTTTCCTTTCCCATTCTTCCTGAAGGGAGAATGCTCTTTTGAGACTGAAGGAATTCTTGGGACAGCAGCTGCAAAGATGATGCCTATCAAGGCCATGAAATAAAGGCCATACCCTATCGCGATACCAATCGAACACCCAAACCATACGCTTGCTGCAGTCGTCAAATTAGTTATGGTGCCATGTTCACCTTTTATAATGACACCAGCGCCAAGAAAGCCGATGCCGGAGATTATTGCTGCAGCAATCCTTGCTGAAGGGTCGATCAATGAAGAGAGGAAGGCAAACATCATCGAGCCGCCGATGACGAGTGAATGTGTGGCGATACCTGCTGGTTTTTCTCTTGATTCTCTCTCTGCACCGATGATAAGGCCAGCTAACAAAGAGAATAAAAGATTGAAGAGGAAAGGGAGTTCATAACCGGATGTCAGCATCATCTTCTCTTATTGAACATTTCCCTTTAAAAATATATTGTTCTCTATGGCTTTGTAGAAAATCTCGCTTCGCGAGTGAGCATCAGCCTCGGTTCCGTGCCAATATCATTAGAATGCGGGTCCCTCCCGAAGTCCACCAAAAGCAAAGCTTTTGGGTCGCGAAAACTATATTTTCGCAGGTCCAACCCCTCCCGCAGACTTACATTTCATCTTTAAGAGAACCTCGGAAGATGATGCTCACCACTATTTTCTACAAACCCATTCTCTATAATCCAACAGCACTCGACAGAGAGAGAATCCTCTCGATCACTTCCTTATCTATTGCTGCCTCATGATGATCTAATCTTGGAAAAGGATCAACAACACCATCTAATGACCTTCCGATAGCATCCAGCATCCCAAGCGCGAGCTCTGGACTATCAACTGCCCTGATACCTTGATCCCCCATTATCTGATGGTACACCTGATATGTCAGTTTTCCTCCAGGGATGAATGCCAAAGCGCGCGTATCCATCGTCGGGAAAAAGACATCGATCATTCTCTGATCAGTTCCAAATGCTCGCTGCACCGCATCCTGTATGACTAATTTTGGCAGATATAAACTTGTTGAGTATGCGCCCTGCCTGCCAAAAACATCAGATGAAGGATCCCTCCCTTCAACATCCAAGCTTCCTCGCCAATCAGCAAAAGCCAAAACCGATACACTGAAACCAGCAGCTCTTAGTGTTTGAGGGAACTGGACAGCCATCGTCCCCATAATATTTATTGTTGCCTCAACCTGCCGTTCTTCCAATGGAGTGAGCCGCCATTGGAACAGTTCCGGTCTGCCACCCACAACCCTGACATCCTTTGAATAGACAGTTGGTTGACCTTCTAATAGTCCACAGCTGGCCGCTGCGACAGTGTTGATATAGATAATATCCGTTGCCCCAATATCATGGAGGCCCTGCTGGATTGCGGCGAATTGATTGCCCTCCACCGTCATCCCTCGATAGTTCTGGAAAAAATGATTGGCCCTCTTTGCCTCCTCGACTTTTTCCCGGTAGGCTTCAGTTGTGAAATAACCAAGCGTCAAACCTCTCATATCTCTTGAGAGAATGGTGATACTGCCAATTGTATCAAGATAAGGAAGGAGTGCAGTTGCAACGGCAAATCCTAGCCCTTGCCCAGAAGCACCTGCGAGAAGAAGATGCCTGCCTGCCAGCCAACCAAGATTGTATGAAGACGCATGACGCGCTTGTTCCTGCAGATTGCGTTCGAGCAACGATGCTGCTTCACCTGGATATGAAGCGATCTCTTCTTCATTTGGCCTTGATGGTGCCGGTGCCCCCTCGACAATTTCTAGTCCGGGGAATGGTCTTGTGTAAGGTGAATTTGCCATAACGCAGAATTGGGGCTCTGACTTATAATAATTATTGAGATGAAGACGTGGTGATAAAAGCGGGAAAAGAGATAAACCTGCGAGGTAGACAAAAACAAAGTTTTTGAGCCTCGCATGCCCAGTTATATAGTAAATATTACTGGATGAGCCTGCGAGGATTTGAACCCCGGTCAATCGGTCCGAAGCCGACCGCACTATCCAAGCTATGCTACAGGCCCATAAAAGAAAGTGGAGAGAGGGAGTTTATAAATGTTACAGAAAATGAATCTCTTTTCTTTGGAAATGAAAAAATAATTCATTCACTTCTTTGCGAGCAAAATCTCAATCGTGCTCACACGAACATCTCTTCCTTCCTTGTTCTTGAAATCTTCAGAATCTATGGTTATGCCCTTGATGACAATCTGGTCCGCAAGGAAGCGCTTGACGGCAACCTGGGCAACATCAACTGCCCTGGAAATAAACTTTCCTCTGGCTTTTATAGTTACTTCGTGTGCATTCTTTGTCGTAAACTGCATCACCACACTAGTTACATAATTCATAAAAGGCTTATTGCCTATAAATACAGAACTGTCGTCACCCATAGTTTCCCCCCAATGATTTACGATGAGTGTTTGGTGCGCCTGGTCAAAAATCCTGCCACGGCATTCCTAATCTTCTTTGAAGTCACGTTCGTATGTTTATTAACAAGTATCTTGTTCTCTTCGTAATTCTTCTTAAAGGCGCCAGGGTGCTGGGCCATGAGCTCACTCGTGAGCCTCTTTGTCAATACTGTTTTTATCCTTCCCATACCTACTCTGGAGGAAGGTTTCTATATAAAGGTTTTGGAAAGGTCTCGAGAGAGAAGGGAGGTGATGGTGATATTTTGGATAGTAGTATAGTTTTTTGGATATTATCTTTTTTTAATGATCTTTTTTTAGAGGCTAATCACTCCAGATAGTATAATAGGAGATAATAGAAGATAATAAAATATTAGAACAAATGACCATTCATGATTGCATGAGAAAGGCAACCCTTCTTGGTATTCTTGCTGCTCTTGGAGCAGTCTATGGACGAGAGCCTGAAGCAGCCCAACCAGAGTTTATGACACCGCCAAGCGAGAGCGCACCTGCCCCTGCCCTCCCGCCCCTCCGGCCGCAACTGACAGTTCCCCTCCCCCATATCCCAGAGCCAGAACCATCAATCATTAAACCTCGGATGGACCCCTATCAGGCGCCTTCTCACGAACAAGAAAGGTATTATGGCATCGTTAGATATTGTTGAATTTTAAGGATATACCTCTGTTATACGCAATTCAAAGAATATTTTTCTAAAATGAATAATGAAGATAGGCTTTCTGAAAGGCGAATAAATTTGATTTTTCTTTTATTTATAGAGGGGGATAAAATGGTACTTTCTCCACTCCGTTCCGAAAAATCTATAAAGAAAATAGTTTAAGAAATGTGATTATGAGTATTAAACCAAGCATCTACACAACAAGAGCTCGTTACCCAGCCCTGCTTTTCCCAACAGCATGGTACTATTATTATCTCGCTACTGATAAATTCTATAATGACTTCGGTGTCAAGTTTGAAAAAGTTGGAACAATTATCGAAGATAATATGCGTAAAGATATGTATTATCCGATAAACACCGCAATTCGTTTCCAAAAGAAATTCATTCAAAAAATTCTTACCTCACCCCATTTTCTTGAAAATCTCAAGGAGCAATTATTTATCGACAGGGCAAAATTTTTAAAATTTTTACAACAACATGAGACCGTAGATTCATGCACTTTATCAGATAATAAACTGATGTCCTTGTACAAAGAGTATACTCTCCTCTACACTACCTTCAATTACCCAGCTGTTGTTATTGTTGTGCTTGGAATTGAAGAGCTTGTTCGGGAAGTACAGAAGATTTTACATGACCAATCCGAGTTTGACATTTTCCTAAAATCGTCTACACTTCCCTATTTATTGCAATACGAACTAGATATACTAGAGGGAAGTATAGAAGATCTAGACACAATTCTCAAAAAATGGTACTGGATTCCATTTGATTATTACGGTGCTGATGAGTGGGATAAAAATCATTTTCTATTAGAACTGAAAAAAACAAAAGATGCAGAGAGGACGACCTATTTAAAAAACTATCAAACAATTACTTTGAGGAAACAAAAAGAAATTTTAGAAAACAAAAAATTGACCTCGAGTGAAAAGAGGCTTGTCAAAGCATTACCAACACTCATTTACATTCAAGATGAAAGAAAAAGAGTAACAAATCTATCATATCCTTTTCTTCACAAGAAGATATTTAATGAATTTGCCAGACGATTGGGTATCCAAAAAGAGATTGTCTGGCTTATGACTCCAAATGAAATACAAAGAGGATTTGCTGGAGAAAAAAAAGATTTTTCTTATAGAAAAAAAGAGTGCGTACTAGAAGTTTCTGAAGACAATTTTACTATACATGATAAACTCCCTTCATATATCTCCTATGAGATGGTTGATGAAGACAAAGAATTCATCAAAGGTGTGGTAGCGTCAGGCGGTAAAACAAGAGGGATGGTTAGAATATGTATCTCTTCAAAAGAGGTTTCTCAAATGCGAAAAGGCGAAATTTTGGTAGCGCCAGCTACTACACCCGATTACATTCTCGGTTTTAAAAAAGCCATCGCTGTAATAACTGATGAGGGTGGATTGAGCAGTCATGCTGCCGTTGTATCTCGAGAAATGAACCTACCGTGCGTTATAGGAACAAAAATTGCTTCTAAGATTTTGAAAAATGGAGATCTCGTGGAAGTAGACGCGAATAAAGGGATAATTAAAATTCTAAAAAAGAACCAATAATTTGTTTTGAAAAATGAAAGAGGGGTTAGGGGTGAATTTCATTTTTCAAAGCGAAAAAAATCAAATTTATAAGTATTGAGGAAAGCCTATCATAATGAGTAAGAACGAAAAATATTTTTTTGAACTCTCTCCGCTTCGCTCCGAGCCACGCTGCACTCTCGCTACACTTCGTTTCGCTCGGGGCGTATAACAAGGGACCCTAACGTTAAATTTAAGAATATAACTCTATTGAATTTAAGAATATAATTCCCATAAGATCTTTGCCGCAACCTTTGTTGTGAGATTATCAACATCTTTTTCCGGATTGACTTCGACAATATCAAATGCCCGGACGTTCTTCAACAATTTTATCCTCTGGATAAAGGTGAGGAGTTCCCTTGTCGAAAGCCCCCCCGGTTCTCGATACCCAGTGCCTGGAGCAAACGCCGGATCAAGCACATCAATATCTATCGATACATACGCATGAGGCCATTCTCTCATGGATTCCGTGATGCCGTTGATGACCTCAGAAATTCCGTTTTGCATGATCTGCTTCATTGTCACATGAGGTATCTTTTTTTCCTTAATGAACGCTATCTCGTTTCTGTCCCAGTTGCGCAGGCCGACAAGGAGGATTCGTTCAGGAGCGATAATGCCTTGGTTAATGAGTCCATTGATGATATCCTCCTGTGATGGAGGGGCAAAATCATTCTCGCAATCGGGATGAGCATCGAAGACAAGAAGGCCGATCCCGGGGTATTTTTTTGCTGCTGCTTTGACGATCGGGAAAGTGATTGAATGATCACCACCAAGGAAGATGGCTCTTGATGAGGAGGAGAACGCTTCGGTTGCCTTTTTCATAATTGATTCGTTTGTCTCTGAAAAGTTATTTGGGATAATGTGAGCTTGCTCTACCTCAAAGATTGGTTGGAGCTTATCTTCGTTGAGGAAGAGCTCTTTTGTCTGCTCCATGATCATATCCGGCGCTTTTGCTGCGCCATTGCCATGCCCAAGACCGCCCTGGCCTGATGGGATCTTGATGAGTTTCATGTCAGAAGCTGAATGAGGAAGGGTATAAAAAGATGGTGGGTACCCCTTGATAGGGGATGGACCGAGTGTCAAGGAGTATAAAAGGTAAAGATATATCCCCTTTGTTGCAATTTTTCAACATCAGCCGCAATAATCCTTTGCGCCTTTTCTGCTTCTATTCCAACAGTGTAGAAAAGCAGGGGAGTTCCCTGCTCTGAGACTGGCCCTATCTTTTCCACTAAACAATTCGTTGCTTCCTGGATGCCTATTACTGTTGCTGGAAACCTTGGATGGACCCCGAGCATAGAGATTTCGAAGCGGTGGCGCCCATTTGCGCTAGCATCATGGATGGGCACAACAATCCCGCCCAAAGTGAGTGTACCTATCCTGGTTCTTTTGGATGTGTCTTCCATAGACTAAGGGAATGGGCCAGCAAATAAAAATATTCTGGACTTAGATTAAGTAACATTTATATATAAGTAATTTTATAACGTATAATATAAGTAATTTATTGGTGTTATTCATCGGTAAAAGATCATGAGGATCAAGCGAAAACTCTACAAGCGGGGCCCCAGCATGGAGACGACAATCCCAAAGCCACTGCTCTTTGCCCTCGACGAGAAGAAAAAACACAACATCATCTTTGTCTTTGAAAAAGGCCGATGGTATATCGAGTTTGAGGAGAGGACATGATGGCCAGAGAAGACCTTGTTGACTACATCCAGCACCGCCTCGACAAAGGCCATGATATCCTGGCGATACGCGAGTTCCTCCTCAACCACCACCCGGCAAAAGATGTCCATGAAGCGATCGATGCAGTCTATCAGCACGCATTGCGTGAAGAAGGAGAACAGCAAGAAAAGGATGCATTCAGGAAATCGCTCTTTACACCAACACCGGGAAAAATGATCCTTCCCCTCCTTATTATCATCGCACTCTTCCTCCATTTCCTCGGCAATGCATGGCTCCTCCCAGCACTCAGCAGCGACCTTTGCAGCATTGCTAAATCCCAGGAGGGAATAAAAGAACAGCTAGCATCCCAGGAGCTAACAGATGAAGAGAGCCTCGGACTCAGCGCGCTTGCGCGAGTAGAACTTGCCCAAAACATCGCCCTTGCATCAAGCGTACAAAACATTCTGACATTCAATTACCCATTTATCCTGCTTGGCCTCTCATATGCAGATCCCCTCTTTCCAGCCGCGTGCGAGACCCAGCTGATTGTACCCTCGCTCAACTGCAAGTATTACATGCCAAAAGAGGACTATGATTGCATAGCTGGACAAACAATCCCCTTCATCGACCAAACAAAGCCATATCGGCGCATCAGCCCAATAGAAATATTTTTAAATGCATTTTTCCTGATAGGACTGGGGTACGTGATCAACTGCTGGTTTATCCATATCCTGCAGAAAAAAAAGGGGGAACATCATGTCCGAATCATCATTGCCATTAGTTTTATCATCCTCATCAGTTTTGTTATCCTGTTCTATATCTATCTCCTTCGAACTATTGGTGCTCGCCTATGAATAAAGATCTTATTGCCTATATTAATAAGGAAATTGCAAAAGGATTCTCCCTCCATACTATTAAGAGAGCGCTGCTTGATCATGGATATGAAGAGGGAATTATCAGTGAAGCATTCTCCTCGGTCATGCAGAAACAACATGATATCCCCCACATTCATGAGAGGGACTCACGAAGGCTGAAGGAATGGGTGAGAGAAACATTCGCCCCTCAAGGATCAACCGGCATCCTGCCAGTGAAAAAAGGAATACTCGGCGGAATGATCATAGGCATTTGCTTTTTTCTCTATCTTGGCATACTCTCCTTGATACACACCAAGAGGATTACCTGCTATTACCCAGGCATCATCACCAGCTGTTCTGGCGGTTCCATGCTGGCAGGCTTTTACCTTTTCTCATCTCTTGGCGTCTTTATCGCTTTTAGCGCGATCTTTGCTGTTCTTGCTGGAATAATCAGACTCATCTTGCACTATCAACAATGAAAGACGAACACACACTCTCTGCACCCGAACTCTACAAGCTATTGCATACAAGCAGGCAGGGGCTGTCTTCTCTAGAAGCAATGCACCGGCTAAAAGAACATGGGCCAAATGTCCTCAAGCAAGAATCACCTATCAGCATTTTCAGGCTCATCGCCGAGCAATGCGCAAGCCCTCTTGTCTGGATTCTGATCATCGCGGCGGTCATCTCCATTGTGGAACGCCAGGTACTGGAAGCTGAAGTGATCGTGGCTGTACTCATTATCAATGGAGCAATAGGATTCTTCCAGTCATATAAGGCAGAAAAAGCAATTGATGCCCTCCAGAAGATGACAAAAGTGAATGTAAAAGTCCTTCGTGATGGCAGAGAGGTGATCATCACCAGTGAAGAGGTTGTGCCGGGCGATTGCATCATCATCACTGAAGGAGATAAGATCCCTGCAGATGGGAGAATAGTTGGAGAGATCAACCTCGAATGCCAGGAGGCAGCTCTCACTGGGGAATCAATGCCGGTAAAAAAACATTCAAAGGAACTCCCTCCAGAAACAATGCTGGGCGATCGCAAGAACATGGTCTTTGCGGGAACAATTGCCACAAAAGGAAAAGGAAGTGTGGTGATTACCAGGACGGGCATGGAAACAGAGCTTGGATCTATTGCCAAGATGGTGACAAGAGAAAATCCAGAGCCAACCCCCCTGCAACAAGAGCTCGATAAGCTTGGAAAGCTCATCGGCATCATCGTCATCGTCATCTGCATCATCATCTTTGCCTTTAGCATCCTAAAGAACGGGACAACATCAAGGACAGAGCTTCTCATCACTGCTATCGCCCTTGCCGTTGCAGCCATCCCTGAAGGCCTGCCAGCGATCGTTACCATCTCGCTCTCTATTGGCATGCAAAAAATGGTCAAGAAAAATGCATTGATCAGGAAACTGCCTTCGGTAGAGACGCTTGGCTGCACGACAGTCATCTGCAGCGACAAGACCGGGACACTCACGAAGAATGAGATGACTGTCTCTTCCATTTATGTGAACAACACAATTGTCAATGTGACAGGTGCCGGGTATCATGCACAAGGCACATTCTCTGATCAGCCTGAGGGAATAGGGCTCCTCCTCCAGGCAGGAGTGCTTTGCAATGATGCCCGATTCGATGGAAACAATGTCATTGGGGACCCAACGGAAGCTGCTTTACTCATCTCAGCCAAAAAAAGAAGGATAGAACAGGAGGAAGAGAACCTTCGTTCACCGCGCATCAATGAGCTCCTCTTCGATTCGCAGCGAAAACGCATGAGCACGGTCCACAAAGAGAAGAAAAGGATACGCCAATATACGAAAGGCGCTGTTGATATGATGCTTCCCTGCTGCACGCATATCCTTATCGATGGAAAGCCAGCAAAGATGAGCATCTCCCAGAAGAAAAAAATCCTTGAGATGAACCACCACTTTGCCAGCCAAGCCCTTCGTGTCCTGGGTTTTGCCTATAAGGATATCAAAGAAAAAGACGGCCCTTCAGAAGACGCCCTCTGCTTTATCGGCATGCAGGCGATGATTGACCCACCGAGGCAAGAAGTCCTCAATGCTCTCGAAAAATGCAAAGCTGCAGGCATCAGCGTAAAGATGGTGACGGGCGATCATGCAGCAACGGCCAGCGCCATTGCATCGCACCTCTCCATTGAAGGGGAGATTCTCACAGGCCAGGAACTCGAAGAGATAACCGATCAGGAACTAGAAGAGAAGGTTGAAAAAACAGGGATCTTTGCCCGCGTGAATCCTGAGCATAAGCTTCGGATCGTAAAAGCGCTCCAAAAGAAAGGCCATGTCGTTGCCATGACCGGCGATGGGGTAAATGATGCACCAGCCCTCAAACGGGCAGATATTGGCATTGCCATGAACCTATCAGGAACAGATGTTGCAAAGGAAGCATCAGAGATGGTCCTGCTCGATGATAATTTCACCTCCATCGTCAATGCGGTTGAAGAAGGACGGTATATCTTTGACAACATCCGGAAATTCGTCTTTTTCATGCTCTCATGCAATTTTGGAGAGGTGATCACAATCTTCCTTTCAATCATGATCGGACTTCCCCTGCCTTTGATCGCCGTCCAGATCTTATGGATGAACATGCTCACTGACAGCCTGCCAGCACTCGCACTGGGCATGGAGCCAGGAGACCCTTCTGCGATGCAGGATAAGCCAAGAAAAAAGGATTCAGGCATCATCACGTTTGCCGGCATGGCTGGAATGATCAGCATTGGGATATTCATGGCGATTGGGACATTGCTCGTCTTTTCTTTCTTTATCCCAAGAGGCATCGCTTATGCGAGAACTATGGCATTTACCCTGCTCGTCCTCTTCCAACTCGTCCATGTCTTCAATGCAAAATTCCATGGAACAATCCTTCGAAAAGAATTCTTCAACAACCCCTGGCTCTTCCTTGCAATCAGCTTATCAGTGCTCCTCCAGGCAGTAGTCATCTATTCACCACTCAGTACGTATTTTGGCACTGTTCCCTTGTCTCTTGCAGACTGGGGGATATTGCTCATGACCTCATTTTCCATTGTTGTGCTCATGGAAACTACGAAGGGTATTTGGACCTGGAGGGGCACAGCACATCAGCCTTCCCACCACTAGAACCCTCCTCAACCACTAGAACCATCCTCAGAATTACTTTTTCGCCTTCTTTTTTAGCTTTCTCTTTATCAGCTTGATTCTGGTTGGCAAGCCCCTGTCGACACAGAGATTCTTGATGAGGATCTTGATCTCATCCAAGTCCTGCTGCATATTCTCTACCTCCCACTCTGCCCGCCTATTAATGACATAATCCAAAATTGCCCTCGCGCGGTCCCGCTCTGCCTCACGATTCTGGCTCATCAAGATGATTGGCGCCTGGAGGGCAGCGAGGCAACTGAGCATGAGGTTGAGGAGGATAAAAGGGAAAGGGTCATGAACGATCATGTCACTATATGTTCTTGTGATCCACACGTTGATAATGATCCATACGATGAGGAAGACCGCAAACAGGGAGATGAATGTCCAGCTCCCACCAAATTTTGTGACAAGATCAGCTAGCGCCTGGCCTCTTGTCAGATTTTTAGAAGATTGGCCCATCGACGCTAGAGTTGGTTGCTTTGCAGAAAAGGAATGGGGCTCGATGTAATGGATCATCTGGGGCTTTTTCAGGATGGATGGTTCCTCGCTTGATTTTGGTTTTTCTTGTTTCATACTTTGGGCATAAATCCCGCGATGAAGTGGCTCACCACCAGGAAGACTGAAAGCGAGCCAAGGACGAAGATCGGGATGTATTTTATCCCTCCTTTGATGTCTCCCTTCTCAATGATGGAGACAATCATTGAAGAAAAGAGAGAGATTGTCCCGAGCGCATACATCGCAAATACCTTGAATTCATCAGGGTTGATTGACACTTTGGAGAAATTCAACGGCACATTGACAACGGTTGAATAGGAATTAGCGCCAACCTTTGCCCCGATCTTACTGATAATAGACAAGAGAAGGTGAGAGACGGCAAACAAGAAAGGGGCGATAAAGACAACGATGATAGAGACGAAGATGATATAGGAAACAACGCTTGCCACCATCTCATTTTTTAGCGCCTTTACCTCCCGCAGATCATCAGTTATGCTGTCGAGAAGGTCTGCTACTCTTCCTCCTGATCCCACCTCGCTGATGATAAGAGCGATGACCCGCTTTAGTGTTGGGCTGTCATAACTATCAGCGAATATTTGGAGGGATTCTGCCAGGTCCTGGCCAGTCATCACTTTCTTTGCCACCCGATCAATCTCAACTGAGAGCGTGGAAAACTGCGGCTGGATCGCCTGCCAGAGCGCATTTTCAAAAGACAGCCCGCCCCTCAGGTTGATAGACACCACCTGCAGGAAGTCAGGGAGCACCTCCTCCATGGCCCTGGTTCTCTGATAGATGACCATATCAAAATAAAACATCAGGCCAAACATCACAAAGACGGCAAGGGCAAGCTGGACACCAAACCAAGCAAGGAATGAGAATAAAGCAGCCTTTATTGGAGAAAACCCCTGCATCAAGGGTTGGAGATACATGACGAACGAAATGCCGGTGAGGACAAGGGTTAAGTAAAAGAAATTGCCAAACATGCCATAAGGGATATCCACATACCCAGCCTTCAACAGATATGACCGCAAGTTCGGCCGAACCTTTTCTGGAATGAATGCCTTTCCAAAGACCTCAGAGAAAATCAGCTTCATAGATTCACCGCCGGCCGAATGTTCCTGAAGATGGATATGAAAACCAGCTGGATAAATGCAATCATGCCGATGATGAGAACATACACGACACTATCAATCCTTAAGTTAGTGAGTCCTACCATCACCATCGCAAAAGTGACCCCAATCGACGGCACAAGAATAGCCATCAGCATATAGATCAACGAAACAGAGTTGAGCTTCTTGGAATAAGCCTGAATCTCTGAGAATTGCTCTGCTGTCAGCTCTTTTAGGACTGATTCCAATGGTCCAGAAACATCGATTCCCAGGCGAAGAGCATTATTGACCTGCGTGAGGATTTTCCTCAATTTCCTTGACGCACAATATTTTATCGCCCGATCCATTGCCTTCTCAATCGGCATGCCCGTATTCACGTCATCTACGATCTCCTTAAAATATTTCGCCCCAACACCATATGTCTTTGACGCCTCTATAAAAGTGTTAAAGATGGGGATGCCAGAGCGAAGCTTTATGAGCAAGAACCTGCCGGCAAAGAGCACCTCCCGATCGATGTCCCTTTGCCTTCTCCTGATATAAACAACAGGGAGGTTCATGAAAAACCGGAAGAAAAACAAGAACAAGAGGACAAAGACAAGAGGGTATCCCCAGAGAGGCATGACCTTGCTGAATAAGAAAAAACCAACAAGCGTGAGCATCAGAGCAAAAACAAGGGTGTTTGAAAGGCATTGCTGGACGAAACGTCTTGGACTCAATGGCAGGTGAGCGATCTCTAATTGATCCTTGAGGAGGGGATATTTCCTGAGGATCATGTCAACGATCTTTGTCATACCCTCCCCCGCAGCGCCTGCTCAAAGTCAGAGATAGATTTCCCCTGATAATACAATGAAACGACAAGCCCGATATCATGCACGTTCTTTATCTTTTTCTGGACAATCCATGCCAATATCTTTTTTTTCTCTGCGAGATTCTTGTTCACCTGCTCCTTTGACATCCCGGTATACAACCCCAGCGTTTCGTAGAGAACATTTGGCTCTTTTACCTTCTTGAGCTTGTCCGTCTTGATGTCATACTGCATAATCACCTGGGCATCACCTGCCGAGGTGACCTGAGCTACCTGAAACGTCCTTCTTTTCCCTGTCTTCCTGTCACGGTTCTGGACAATAATCATAGACAAGGATGCCAGCATCAGCTTTGGCACATCGATTGGCGGATTGGTGAGCCTGGCTACTGTCTCTGGCGCAGTATTTGCGTGGATGGTCGCGTAGACGGAATGGCCGGTGTGCATTGCTTCGAAGAGCACCTCCGCTTCCTTCTTCCTCCTAATCTCCCCTACAACAATACGGTCTGGGCGCATCCTAAGAGAATTGACGAGCAGGTCGAGCATGGATACTTCCCCTTTTCCCTCAGGGTTTGGAAGCCTTGTTTCAAGAGGCACCCAGTGGAGCATATTTGGAAGGGTGAGCTCCCGCGTATCTTCGATAGAGATGACGCGGTGATTTGGAGGCAGGAAATTGGCGATGACATTGAGCATGCTTGTCTTTCCAGAACCGGTGCCTCCCGCAATGAGGATAGATAATTCATGCTCGATCCCAAGCCAGATCAATGCGGCGGCATCAGCATCTATTGTCCCGGAATTGAGGAAATCGGTGATCGTCCAGGGATCAGCCGCAAACTTCCTGATGGTGATCGTGTTGCCCTTTGTGGAGATAGGATACAACGTTGCATTCACCCTATCCCCCGTCTTTAAATGAGCATCCATCAATGGACTGAGGAGTGTTATTTCCTTGTTTATGTCACGGCCAATGAGCGTTGAATAATGCCGGATCCTATCCTCATCAGGGATGGTGATGTTTGTCTTGCACCACCCATGCTTGCGATGATAGACCCAGACTGGATCAGAAGAATTATTGATGACAATCTCTTCTAGCGCTGGATCCCTCAGAAGCACTTCAACATGGCCAAGGCCAAGATTCTGCTCAATCACATAATTTACGAGCAATTCGATCTTATGGTTATCCAGGTCTGGAAAATATTCATTGAGGATCGAGCGAATCTCATTCTTGAACCGATCCTTTATACCAGCCACGGCCTTCTGGGTGGAAAGTTTAGACTTATTGATGAACTCTTCCCGGATATTATCCAGGATAAGGAGAGTTGGTTTTGATACATTCGTCACCTCAGCGATATAATGGGGAACAAAATCCTCATCTGTCCGCTCTATTGCAATGCCTACCTCAATCTGCTCGAACTTGATTGTGTATGATTCAATAGCCACCTTACCCATTTGCCACCTTACCCATTTTCGTATGCTCTCAGCTTCTCTTGCATCACCTGGATATCAACATGCAGGCTCACTTCCTCAGTTACCTTCTTTACCTTCTTATACAGATCAATGCGCTGCTTGACATCATCTGATGGCACCCTATTGAACAGTTCATGGAGATCTCCTAGCGTCTTTTTGGCCAAATCATATCTCTTGGATGAGAGTTGCAGCTCAATCTTGCTAGAGAGCTTGCCAATCTCCATTCGCAATTTGCCATTCCTCTCTTTGACACTTTGATACAAAGCGGTTGTGAGCTCCCGATAGCAGGAGATGAGCTCTTGCTGGAGGGTATATTTCTCCTCTAAGAACCCATGAGGGAACTTGGAAAAGAGGTCATTTGCCCCCTGGTAATGATCAGAAGCACTCTTCACGCCGCCAGATTTGAGGGCATTCTTTGCGCTTTTTATTCTTGCAAGGATCATTGCCATCATCTCTTTCATCTTGGGGTAGTTCTGAAGGTATATATCCTCATCAGTTGTCGCGCTAAAAGGCGGCAGCTTAGCCATTCCTCCTGCCGGCTTTGCGCTTTGCTGATTTGGAGCGTCTTTCTTCCCAACCTGCTCATCTAAAAATTTGTCTATATCCATGTTCTATAAGTGGGCTGCCTCAAATTTTTTCCACTCCTCACCAACATTTTTTAATTTTTTTGCCCTTGCATGCTCAAAAAATGACCTCCTGATGAGGTCCTTATTCTCGTTGAGATACCGCTGCCAGAGAATGGCAGCCTGCGGCTCTTCTACTCCCCGCATTTTCGCTTTTTTAAAAAACTCCTCTTTAGAGATGAAAGAGAACGTGTCCCGGATAAGGAAGATATAGGGCGTTGTCAGATGATACTCAACACCGATCTTCTTTTCCTGAACCATAAAATCTACCCATTTCTGGACAACTGCCTCTGACATATTGATCCGCCTTGCAGCATCAGAAAGGGGAATCTTTTCCACTGATTCCAATAAGGCCATGAGCTCATCGACTTTTGTAGTGATCTGTGTGTCAGCCATAAGATATGCAAACTCCCTCTTTTTCACTAATCCTATCTTTAGAGGTTTATAAATGTTGCGGAGCTGATATGACCCCATCAGACATTATCAATACAAGAATTCTTTCACGGCAACATTCAACGATGAGGCGTCATAAAGGCCAGGAATAGCCTATAAGAGATCCTCTGTAGCCTATGTCGGTGGTGGATTGCTTTTTGTGATGCCGGGACAATTTTGTGATACCTGGACAATCGAGATACTCACACTGGGCATGCTGGCTCTGATTCATAAATCGAATAAGAGAGGATATGCTCCTCATCAAGGTATACTGGCTCTGTGACAAAAGGAATCCTGTTAGGATATACCATATATACCTTATCACAGCCTCTGCACGATGGATCACCGATGCCACACGTGAAGTAGATGTAATCTGCATAGCTGACAAAGTCCTGTGAAAGGCCAAATTTCGCCGGACGGATAATTGATTCTATCCCAAAGGGGCTAGGGGAAGTGCTGCCATAATATCTTCCCAAGAATGAAGGGGCAGCAGGGTAGCTCCTATAAGTAGTATCAAGATAATGCTGAGTCACAGCAGCTCTTGTGTCCTGGCTCCAGTCAACAACAACTGATTTCTTGATCGGATGAGCCAGCCCATGAGCGCTATATAATGGATCATCAAAGCCTTCAATTGAGATGTTTGAAGCGATAATCGACTCTTTTTGCCAGAGCCCAAGACCCGGAGATTCTGCATGGTAAGATAGCTTCCCTGTCACAGTAATTATCCAAGGGGAGGCCTGAGAAATAGTAATGTCACTCATTGACAGATCAAGGCTAATACTGAGAAGGTCTTCTCCAATCATCCTGAGCTCATTGAATCTGGCATCAAGCGTATTGCCATCCATGATTGGATGCAGAGTTGATGAACCGGGGGCATAACCATCACGCATCATTTCAACGAGAAAAGTGGAAAATTCCCCCTCAACATGAGTAGGGTATGGATCCTGGCCAGTCCCTTCCCTGCTGAGAATGACCTGATCATACGCCCTGAGCGCCTTGACCGCGGAGATCTCCAGATATTCTTTTGCATAGCTTTGCTCTGTTGCCGCAAGAAAATCATGCACGAGCTGGATGCGAATCTGCTGGACATCATCTACCGGAACCTGGTTATTTCGAATTGTCAACAGGAAAAATGCAGTGATAAGTATTGCTGTCAAGGTAAAGAATATGCCTTTCCTGCTCTTCCTCATTTCTCCCATACAAACACCTTCATGATATATGGCCCGATGATGTCCTGGTTCTGATAGTCAGCAATCACGATCTGAGAAGACACGATCACCTGCTGGCTCTTGCTATATGATCCTTCCACGCCTTCGCTAGAATAGATGAAAAGAGGGTCAGCATACACGACCTCATCGTTTTCTTCATTGCTCTCTATATGCGCTTCCTGGAAATAGAGCTCTACCCCATATGTGGGGTTGCTTATCTGGCTCATGACATCATCCACAAGGAACGCCATATCCTCTTTGCATTCTGGACAAGACCCCTCGTCAAACAGGAACTGCCAAATACCCAGCTGCTGGGCAATGGTGTGCTGCTGGTCGCTTATCTTCCCATCTAGTACCATCTGATGCTTCACATCAGAGTTATATTTTATCAAGTCAGTACCAAGGAACGTGAGCAGATCCTGTGCATATGACTGGGACTGCACTGAGGATGGAGCAGAGATATAATTAGTAAAAATGAGGGATATCCCGACAAGCAGGATGGTGACTCCAAAGAGCATGTCTAGCACGAAGAAATATCCTTTCTTTCCCATCAGGGACCCTCATAGCTGACAATGACCAATTCCACTGGCTTGCCTTTACGATAAACAACTTGTTTTTTGGTGATTAGATGAGGAATATCATTGAGGGTGAGGTCAATTTTATACAAATCCTTTTGAACAAGTGGCCCAGTGCAGCATTCCACAATACTGCCATTTGACTCCATCTCAAAGCCTTGCAGCTGTTCATCACATAGGCTTTGGGCTGCTGGCGTTGCAAACTGGCAGCTGCTTTGTCCCTGGCACTCAGCATGGCAGATATCATCTGTTGCGAACGTGCAGTCAGGCTGGCATTCATAGCCAACAGGGGGGCCAATCTCCCAGCAAATCTCATCTCCCGAAAGCACCTTTGAAAATATCTTTACCTGGTCCAGGGAAGCATTCGCGCTCTTTGTCCCTTCATGAGTAGACCCAATGCTCAAGAAACTGTCGATTGCTGACATGGAGAGTGATGCTGGAGAGATTTCTGCTTCCAGGTTGCAATCAATGTAGAGTTTGATAGCATCATTCTCTGTGTCCCAAGTGAGGGCGATATGAGACCATACTTCACTATCCCAGGGAACTGCTGCCTGGAGGGTATTGCCATCCACCTCCGCTAACACCAGATCATTTTTCTGCCAAATTCTGACTGCAGCAGCACTATCCTCATCAAATAGGTATTTCTCGTCAAGCCCTATGCTGCCGGGCTTGACAAACATCATGATGGTGCCTTGAGACTGATTCATGTTCAAGCCTGTCTTATATCGCAGCGTATCGTTTCCATCCATCTGGATGGCCCTGCCAACCCGTCCACCTCCCTGAGTGATATCCTGCTGGGTTGTCATGTTATAGAGCGGCCATTCCCCGCCCATCCCGACAAGAGGCCAAGTTGTGCTCTCAAAAGGAAGAATAAGGTCGTCTGGAGAGGAATCATTGTAGTCCAGATAAAACAAGTTACTGGAGGTAAGAGGCCCTGATTCTGTCTCGATTACCAGCCCGCCTGCATCAATGAAAGAGACGGTCACATTATACATCCCCGGATACAGTGCCATCTTATATTGGACAATGTTGAATAGCTCTGCCAGCGAGAGGGTCTCATTTGGCTGGATGGTCCGCTCGCTTGCCTCTAGCAAGGGAACATCAATTGCGAAATCATGGAAATTCCGATCGACCTCAACTTTTAACCTTCCCGTCAGGTTCACATTGCCAACATTTGTGATAATAGAATCAGGGGTGAAGGCTATTGGCTCATTGAAGAGGAAGAGATCACTTGTTGTATTGAGGAAGATCTGCGCCTTTGGGTGAGGGCTTTTCCAATACTCATCGCAAATATCCCCTTCTGTGAGCCTTGACCCAAATATCTTGAGCTCATCGATTGCAACCAAGGCAGGATTCAATCCATCATCCGTGTTGCCTATTGTCATCTCCTGACTCAAGGACAGGGAAGATGCTGGTGAAGTGGTATGATTCTCAGATAAGCAGTCGATGACGAGCTGATATTCCCCAATGCCCACATCATATGATGCTGCCACATGATGCCAGTACCCCATAGGGTTGCTGAGCGGCTGGGACAGGATGATAGTTCCATCCTTGATAAGGTTCACTTTGCCATTTGAAGCAGTGATGCCTAGATTATTTTCTTCATCGAGGACCATAGAAAATAGCCCGCACTCAGGGCATGCTGATGTAGAGTTCCATGAGGGAAGCATGTAAAACATGATCGTTCCTGCCGCATCATCCAGATTCTTTATCCGATCATCGATCAGGTTGATATCAAGGGTTCCTGGGCCTGCCGACGTGATGAACTCTTTGCCCATAAAATAGGGTATTGTTGCGCCTGGGGAACCTGAATCAATCATTACATCTGCAAATCTGCCAGCGTCTCCTATTTCGATATCAAACCCCTTTGGGGAAGATGCTTGGAATGAATAAGAGAATGACTTGTTCATAGGGAACCATACATCATTATCTGAACCTGTCAGCGTTTGCGCGCCGATGTTTATAACATCTCCGGGGCCAAGATTCATTGGCCGGATGCGAAAGGCGCCCGCCCGCCTCAGCAGGAGAGAACCATCAAAAGTATCAACACCCATCGCTTGTCCCCTGATGCTGAGGAGCAAAGAATAATTTCCCTCAGAATCCTGCATATACTCTGAACGTCTCAGGGTCATCATCGTCCCGTTGGCATTGAGAAGAGCATCGCCCCTTGTGGGATATGAAAGAGATGAGGAACCATCAAACAAGACAGATTGCCCAACTTTGCCATGCTGGTATTGGATAAGAGAATCCAGCCAAGCATATTCACCTGCATTTCCCCTCGTTGTACCTTCAAATGGAACATCCAGAAGGATAGTCTGCCAGCAGTCATTATCAGTGATCTCATCACACCCAACCGGGCAGATGGTGTCATTATCAATGCACGCTGCCGGACCAGGCTGACCACAGTCATTGTCAGTTGCTGCATCACACCCAACCGGGCACTCACTATCATCAGAAACGCAAGGTGGGATCAACCCGCAATCCATATCCATGTTCTCATTGCACATGATCGGGCAGCGATAGTCAATTGCTTCATTGGTGCATACCGGCCAGCTGCAATCAACATCAACGGTTGAATCACATCCTTCCAGGCAAAGTCCATCTGCAAACGTGCCAGAACACTGATCAGGGAGGCAATCATTATCCAACCGGGTATTGCACCAGATCGGGCAGAGATCATCATTATCAGCACATATGGGACCTTTGCAATCAACTTCACTCATTGAAGTGCAGGAAGGGGTACACACATTGTCTGGAGTCATACCGGAACAGGAGAACAAGCAATCATCATCCATCGCATCATTGCAGCCAAGAGGGCATGAGTCATCACCACTAATACAGGAAGCCTCAGTGGTATAAAGCGATTTTACTTCGCTTGCATCAAGTGCACGCCTCATAATCAGGACCTGGTCGATGAGTCCTGTAAAAGGGGATGATAAAGAATTATCAGCACCGATCGTGAGCTGCCCACCTGCCAGGGCATAGATACCAGAGACTGTTTGAGAGAGCAGAGGCTCGCCATTGACAAAGAACCAAGACTCATTTTTCTCCTGATCATATGTATACGCGACCATGGTCCATACACCCATCGGGATGACTCCCTGCCCGGTCTGGAACATGCTCTCAGAGAGTCCTGGTTGATTCATCCGAAGAGAGCCATCAACCAGCAAAGAAAGCCTCCAGGAGCCATCAAGATCGATGAGAACCTGGTCTGCTTGCATGAGCGGTTTTATCCAAAGTTTTATTGTGGCAGAGCCAAGCTCAAGGCTCCTCTCATAAGGAATGGTGATATGGTCACCAGCAGACAATCCGATGCCAGCGAGCAGCTGGCCTTTTGCCCTTCCCCCAACAAGGTCGCCATGATTCTCATAAGGAGAATGATCCTGGACAAAGCTGCCAGGGTCAGTACATTCATAAAAACCAGTCTCAAACGATAAGTCTCCGATCGTCACCGGCTCATTGATAAATGAGCATGAACCCTCCTCCAGAGGCATATCAAGCACGGTATGAGAATAGCAATCATTGTCTGTGAGCTCTGTGCAGCCAATCGGACAGACCCCATCAAAATCCTGGCAGGGCTCATCCCTCATTATACAATCAATATCATTGCTCTCATCACAGCAGGCTGGACAGGTATCATCTGATAATATACCAGAACAACTGCCTGGCATGCAATCATTATCATTCCCTGCAGTGCAGCCAATCGGGCAGATATGATCATTATTGACGCATGCAGGCGCATCACAGTCTGCATCATTTGAGGACGTGCAGCCAGGATTGCAAACAGCATCCTTTATTATCCCGGAGCAACTATCAGGAAGAGCGCAATCGTAATCATTGCCTGCATGATACCCTATTGGACAAAACAAGTCACCTGGAGGGCAGGAGGATTGAGCGCAATCAATATCATTCGTGCTATCACATCCAGCAGGGCAAAGATCATCTGAGATAATTCCAGAACACTCACCTGGCGCGCAATCATTATCGGTCCCTGCATTGCAGCCGATTGGACAAAGAAAATCATCATCAACACATCCCCTCTCCCTGCAGTCAATATCGTTTGAGGGGGTGCAGGCGAGCGGACAATTATTGTCAGATATCACCCCAGAACAATCACTGGGATCACAGTCTGGATCATTCATGATCGAGCATGTTACCGGACAATTGTTATCAGGGAGACATTCTGGCGGCGGGCAATCCAGATCAGCTGAAAAATCACATGACGCAGGACAGATCCCATCACGCCAGGGGCCAGAACAGGAAGTATCACAATCTGGATCAAAGGAAAAACAATCCCTGCATTCAAAGTCAACATCGCCGCAGCAGCCAGGAGTGGAGGCTTGAGCGCATAAGCTCGGACGGCAATCAATGTCGTTGTTTGCAGTGCACGCAGCTGGGCAATTCCCATCCGCGGAGACATTATTGCAGGCCCAGACACAATCGACATCATTTTGGACAGAGCACCAAGGGGGGCAGATACCATCATTTGTTGATGAGCAGGGGGGAGGGCCCATGCAATCAGGATCGTTTGGCGCATTACAGCCAATCTGACAGATACCATCATCAAAGCAATTTCTTGCTGAGCTCAGAGAAGTTTGATAGACGCAGACAAACCCGAGGCAAAGAGAAGGAAGACCTGACTGGTTGAACACACCAACAGGCTCATAGCCCATGCTAAAGACTATGTTTACTGAATCTGTTTGGTTTTGAAAGAGGAGAAGGTTTGGAGAATAATATTCCGTCGGGAGAATAGGAAGATTTAGGTGCTGGGGTCCTGGCGGCGAAGATCCCTGCTGCTGTCCGCTCAGATAACAAACACCACCAAGGCAAATCTCATACTGGCCAGCCTGGCCCTGCCCGACTATATCCTCCGTGATAACCTGGAGGAGAGGCGTGGATCCCTGAGAGAGTGATGTTGTTTCACTCTGTTTTTGTCCAATTTTTCCAAAAACACCAGAAGGAAAAGCGCTCTGTGAGATCACAGCACTCTCTGTTTGCGGCAGGGAAAATCCCTGAGGGAGAAGAAGGATAACAATAACGTAGAGTACTAAGACTGCTTGAAACCCCTTTTTATACATTTTCCGAGAAACAACAGGATTTAAGGTTTAAAAAGTTATGGATTTTCTCTGATACCTCTGCCTGCTTATCATCATGTCGTTTTTGCTCGTCAAAAATCAGGATTTTTAAGAATCTTTTATTCCTTCAGGATTATACCTAAAGAAACAGGAATTTTTTATCCCTTCAGAATTATACTTTCAGAAAAAGGAATTTTTTATTCCTTCAGTATCCTATTGACCTTTCTGATCAGTTTTTCATACTTATCCATGACAGGAGCTGCTTTTTGCTGAAGCCTCACACCGAGAAAAATGACAACGAGCATCAAGATAAAGCAGATGGCAAGGAGAACATTATTCGCTTTTTTTAATGCTACAACCTCAGGATTTTCAGTCTGGACAGATCTTGTGATTACTGCCTGCTGTGAGAGCGGAACCTGTCTTGGCTGGGAGACAGTATTACTGGGATCATAGACAATCCTCTCGTATGCATGCACCATGAAGAATGTCGTCAAGAACACTACTAAGAGAATCACCAGTTTTTTCCTCATATGTTATCTAGAGATAGAGAGTATTTAAGTGTTTCGGGATAACAGAAAAATTATTTGTGTTTGATATTTGAGAGCCGCAAGAGGAGGAGGATGATGACGAGGCCAAAGACAAAGTTCATCACGGGAAAGAAGGGAAAAGATTGCTTTGGGATGCATTTAAAATTACTGCATGCTGCAGATTGGCCGCATGTCGCATTCTGGACACATTCCACTTCGGTGAGAGGCATGACCACCAATGACCTTGGAGACTGGTCACAACTAATCTTGCCATCCACAAGAGCGCAGAATTGGTAATATAATGTAGAGCCTCTTGTTGGCGGAGGAACGATCCCCTTTAATTGAGCATCTGCAGTCTGCTCTGGAGGAATGATCCCCTCAACCTGGTCACCGGCAAGCAAGATATTTGCAGTATCCATGATGAACATGCCAGAGATGTTGATTGGCGAATCATCAAGGTTTGAAATTTGCACATTCCAGATGATGGGGGCGGATTCGACACAAAGGTTTTCAGTGATATTCGCTGAACACTGAGCAATAACCGTTGCCTGGAATGGCGGTTGGTTTGCAGATTGGCCCAGGACAACACTTACCATTCCCAAAAAGACCATGATCAAAAGAAACTTTTTTACCATGCTAACCCCAGCAGTTTTGGGCGGTGGTAGTTTAAATAATTATTGGTTATCTGCCAATAAAAATGCGGCCATCACTCAACAAGAGACCGATATACTGGCCATCGACCGTTGAGACGACCCGGCCATTGAGCACTGCCTGTTCTAAATTTGCATCAACCTGTCCAAGAAGGCTCACGAGCGTGTGGGTCTTTTCCATATCTGCATCATCCTCTGCAAGACGATTGCCGACAATACCTGGCGAGGAAGCATGGATGCCAAGGAACTTGTCTCCTGATTGGAATTTTCTCACTTTTCCCGTTGCAAGGTTTATACCGATACTGTCACCGGGCACAGAGGGCTCCTCTTTCTCAAACCATTCTGCATAATCAGCATCAGTTGTCTGCCAGCCACCAGAGGAATATGCACGTCCCCGAACATCCAGCTTATCATTGCCAGGAGCAGCTGTCCCGATCCCAACATTTGCTCCAGGAGCTGCGCTCACAAACACTCCTATCGTGTCACCATTGTTTGTGATGGCCAGACCAGTATCAGTCCCATAGGGCCTTATCCTGATGAAATTTGGCAGGTCTGAATCTGTACCAATAAGCAATTTGTGGTTGTGCAGTGTATCTTCGAGAAGCAACAATGCATCCCCTTGTCCAGCAGGGGAGGAAACAGTGAGCTTTGCCCCAGGCGAGGTTGTCCCAACACCCATATTCCCCTGCCTGGTCACAAACACAAGATCATTCCACCCGGTTCCAGCATCATTGCTTCCCTGGATAGCAAAGCCATCACGATTCTCATCCCCTGACCGGATGGCCATCTTATTGACCCCTGCTCCTGCAGAGTCTTTGTCTTTTAGGATTATCCTTGGCAGGGCCGTTTCAATGATGAAGCTTTCTCCCCGGTAGGTGATATTATCAGCAGTAATATGGAGGAGGGCTTTTGGAGATGGCGTGCCAATCCCTACCGCGCCACTCTCGTTAAACCTCACTGCCAATTTTAAGGGGGCGTTAGGGTCATTCTCTTTTGTATAAAAATCTAGGTTTCCTCCTGTACCTTCACTATACCCCTGCAGCACTATTTTTGTACTAACAATATTTGGGTTGGATCTTTTCACAAGACGAATCTCAGCATCATCCGACCCTGCCGGTTCTGTCTGGCTGATATAAAGAAGATTGAAGGGATGCTGTGACATAACGATTGATCCATTGACATCAAAGGGAGAAAGCGGCGTTGTTGTTCCAATACCGACATTACCTAAAGAATCAATGCGAACCCTCTCCCCCGAATTAGTAAAAAATCCCATAGACTGAGAAACCGGAGCAGAAATAAACACACCAACAGAAGAGTTACCCTGCTGAACAGCAGAAAAACCAAAAACACGATCAGTGAGAACAGCACCACCCTTCACATCAAGCTTTGCTGAAGGAGAAGACGTGCCAATACCTACATTACCGCTTGTTGTATTCAATACAAGACCCCACCCGGCACCATTAATCCCATAAAGACCAAGATTGTTCTCATTCGTCAAACCAACAAACCCCTGACCATGCGCCTCACCTTGAGTCTTGGCAAACCACAATCCAGCAGTACTATCAGAACCCTCAGTAATCCGAGACCTACCCACAACATCCAAGGCAAAACCAGGAGTAGATCGCTTAATACCAACATTGCCACCAGTATAATAAATCGCACCGGCCGGGCTTGCCGACTGATTCCATACCTGAAGAGGAAGAGCATTCAGGCAATTACCAGAACCATCACAGATAGCACCCGAAGACCTGAAATCCCCACCGATAGTAAGATTGCCTTTATGCCACGCATTGCCGTTTGACTGGAAATAATGAGTCTTTTCACCTGGGCCAAGACATCCACCAGGAGCTGCGCAGTTATTCCCCCAAATCTCAAAAGACTCATTATTATTATCCTCAATATGCAACTGGAGAGCATTAGTATCATCCCCACTATTTGTTTTCAACAAGTAATACGGATCAGACTGGGCATCACCCGTCGAATCAAAAAAAGATATCCTGCCACCCCAAAGGGAAAGATCACCACCTACAGTCAGACGCGCATTAGGAACAGGGGTGCCAATACCAACATTGCCACCAGTATAATAAATCGCACCAGCCGGGCTTGCTGACTGATTCCATAAAGAGGTGGTATCACCAACACACCTTCCAGACCCATCACAGATGAGTCCTGTCGCATTAATGCTTCCCCTTCCCAGGATGTTCCCGTTCACATCAAGGCGCTCGCCAGGTGTCGAGAGGCCAATGCCCACAAACCCATCATTATAATATATTTGGGAATTGTTCATGGCGCTCTTGTTCCACATCGCGCTTGTTGCAGGTATGATTGTACTGATGCATTTTCCAGAACCATCACAGACAGTTCCTCCCGCCTGCACATTGCCAATGACATTCAGGTTGCCGGCCATCGAAGCATCAAGCTGGACGGAGAGGCCTTTTGTTGCAATGCCACCGCCACAGGCAAGGAAGTTTTGTGAGAACAACTGTTGTTCAACATCTCCTCCTGCGGTGAGGAGCGAAATGATGATCGTGTAGTTCTGGCCGCACGTGAGATCCGAAGGAACGAGTGAGTTGAAGATGCCTGCGTTGACTGGAATATCTGATGAAGCAATGGGGGTTCCTGCCTGGTCCCCGATGATGACTCTTAAGTTTCTGTTGTTCATCAGGTTCCCTGCAGCATCACGGACAATGCCCTGGATGGTTAATTCCTGTACAGTTAGAAGAGAGGTATGCTCATTGGCAGCGAGCGAAGGATTGTTGATTGCCGCGATCCTGCCAAAAGAACCAGTTGATGGTGAAGTTGAAAATGAAGTTGTTGAAACAACATTTTGGTCTGCAATAGCTACAGGCAACAGGATCATGATAAACAGTATATAGAAGATGGATAAGTTCAAAGCACCTTTTCTCATAGCATGTATCATCTCTTTTAATTCTCTTTTGGATTTAGGATATTTAAAGGTGTTGGTTGGTGATTTTGGAATTTAAACATCTCTGCCTAAATTTCTGCATGAGGTGGTATTTCTATGCAGGCAACGTCGCCTGGAATATCTTGGTTTGAACATGAATTCATTTGGAAGCATTGAGGGGAACCTGGTATTGGTGGACAGGGTCCGTCCTGAGGATGATTCTGGTAAAAAGCATTTAAGCAATTTGATGCACATTCACCCGCAGTTTTACCCATGAATGGGTAAGGGTCAGGGGGGAGGGCTGGTTGATAATTACAACCACCGCCCTGTTGTCCAGAACCCATTCCAATTGAATAACTGATTGAACATCCAAACTGAACATGAACCACACAAGTAGCTTTGCAAGCACCATTATCCCCCACATATTGACAGGATGCACCCTCACCCGAACAAGACCCCTTTTGAGTACCGGGGTAGTCCCACTGATACATATGATCGTTATAACAATCCCCGGGACAATTATCATGACAGTCTGATTGAGTACCATAAGGCCAACCAGATCCGTCAGGGCATGCCCAATACTCTCCCCCATCATTACAATATTCAATATTAACTGTGTTGTAATCACCGCAGACATATCTATAATTCCCAACATCAGCTTTAGATGAACAAGTATCTGATGGTGAATTCCTCCTGGTCACTGAACACCCATTAGCATCACCGCCAATCCAATTAGTGTACATCGAGCAGTATGTACTAAGGCAAGCATCATTGTTTTGGTTTAGATAATTACAATACCCTGATATTGCATCATGTCGGCATAAACCACTCGTACCAGGAAGGAGAATCACACATGTATCCTGCATGCAAGCAGATGTTTCACAATCACCATCCGAGTAACATTCACCCCATGTACCACCAGAAGAGGAGGAAGAACTACTTGAAGATGAGCTTGAACCTCCTGAAGAAGAACTAGATGAGCTACTAGAAGAACCTCCTGAAGAGGAAGTAGATGATGAAGAGCTGGAAGAACTGCTCGAACTTGATGATGAGGAGGAACCTCCTGAAGAACTTGAAGACGACGAGCTGCTTGAGCTAGATGAGCTCCCCGAGGAACTTGAAGATGAACTTGAACTGGAAGAAGAGGAGCTACTCGATGAGCTAGAAGAACTAGAAGAAGAGGAACTAGAAGAACCACCAGAAGAAGAACTAGAACCGCTAGAAGAAGAACTAGAAGAAGAAGAGGAACTACTACTAGAACTAGAAGAAGAGCTCGAACTAGAAGAACCACCAGAAGAACTACTAGAACTAGAAGAGGAAGAGCTAGAACTGCTTGATGATGAACTGGAAGAAGAGCTGCTAGAAGAAGAACTAGATGATCCGCCAGAAGAACTCGATGAGGAAGAGGTTGATGAACTACTCGATGATGAACTAGAAGAGCTCGATGAGCCACCAGAGGAACTGCTCGAAGATGAACTTGATGAGGAACTGCTTGATCCGGAACACTGGCTCGTGTCTTCTGACAAGTAATCATATTCATAAGGACAATCCTTGTAGCAATAGATATCAGGCCTCTGCCAGGAATAGGCTTGCATCTCATTTGGCTGACAGGTGCCATCGCCACAATATTCCTGAGCACAATCAATCGAACAAGTAATGGGGCTTTCATCCGGTGCACAGTATGTATCCCCGCACCTGCCGCAGTCCTGCCAGCACAGCTCGCCGCTGCCCCACATGAAGCTTTCTAGCTCGAGGAAACTGCAGAATCCATTCCCGCAATCGCTTGGAACAAGCCTGTCCCAACAATAATCAGGACAACGGTAGTAATTCGCCGGGTCATCGCACCATTCAGGGAAATAACTAGAAGCGCCATACCAGCAATCCTGGCAATCAGAGCAGGAGGGAGAGCTTTCATGAGCGCCGCACAATCCATCTCCACACTCATCGCAATCAAAGGGGCAATTTGCATGCGACTCACCATAACCACAGGTCCTATCGCCACAATAGCCGCAATCCTGGCTGCACGTAATGGTGTTTTCATTTCCTCTGCAATACCCATCACCGCACACATTGCAATCATCGGGGCAATTGACCATTGATTCGCTTGCATCACACTCATCATCACCGCAGACAGTCTCGCTATCAATGAACCGTGACATGCAGGCAGGATCGAACCGGTCAATCAATACATCTGCATCATTATCAATGCTGTCGCTGCACTGCGTCGTGCCGCCATCTTCAGAATTATCAGAGCGGCTCTCACAACCAAAATCACATGGATAATCAATATCGCCATCCTCATCATTATCAATGCCATCAGCGCATTCGGGCATTATGACCGGATGAGACTCGAGATCATCATAGTATCCAGAACAATCAGGATCTTCAAGATCAATGAACCCGTCGAGGTCATCATCAATAAAATTAGAACATTGGGTCTCACGGACAAGGACATACGCTGTTGCCTTAGCACAATTCGCCACGTCCTCTACCTGGATAGTGCATGATCCTGGCGCCTCTGCAGTCACAGTCATTACCGAGTAAGGGTCTTGAGTTTCCTTGTTGCCAAGAGAGCAGGCATTTCGCTGGCCATAGATATTATACTCATTCGAAAGGAACGTCCATACATAGTCAGGATAATTAGGCGTGCCGGATGCATAGATATGGGCAAATTCCTCCCTGATGAGCTCAAAATAATCCTGGAGGATAGTAATTTGACCGGATTCTATCTGGCAGTTTGCATTGCAGCCATCGCAGCCGACATTATTGCCATCATCACATTCCTCTTCGATCCCCAACACGTTTGGCTGATTCAGCTGGCCATCACCACAATAGCCAAGGCAAGCGAGGCTGTCAGATAGGAGACAGATATCTTGTCCAGCCTCTTGGATCCGCTGACAAGCCTGGTTCACACAAGTATATCTCCAGTCTGAACAATCGATTGCGCAATTGCTTTGGTCTTCCCATACCTCACAGATGTCATCTCCGCAAGAGCAATCAGTTGGATTATTGCAGGAAGGAACACCGCCAGCATACCACTCCTGCACGCACGTATTCTGGCTGCATCCAAGACGATACGTCTCTGTCTGGCAGACAGAAGAGCATCCATCACTCGATGCGGTGTTGCCATCATCGCACTGTTCTGCTATACCCTGGCCATCGGGCGATTGAATGATGTTATCGCCGCAGGATGTGAGCTGGCAGGTCGTCGAGCACATATCTGAGTTGATCGTATTTGCATCATCGCACTGCTCTTGGATGCCCTCACCATCAGGCGACTGGACAAGGCCATCACCGCAGGCAGTGAGAATACATTGATTCGAACAGGTATCAGTCTCAACTATGTTCCCATCATCACACTCTTCCCCACTATCAAGAGCGCCATCACCGCAGATAGCAGGTCCTCCAGATGATGAACTAGAACTGCTAGAAGAAGAACCACCAGAAGAACTAGAAGAAGAACTTGAACCTGAAGAAGAGCTAGAAGAAGAGGAACTACTACTAGAACTAGAAGAAGAGCTCGAACTAGAAGAACTAGAAGAACCACCAGAAGAACTAGAAGAAGAACTTGAACCAGAAGAAGAAGTAGAAGAACTTGAAGAAGAAGAACCACCAGAAGAACTGCTAGAACTAGAAGAAGAAGTAGAAGAACTTGAAGAAGAACTCGATGAGCCTCCAGAAGAGGAGGAAGAAGAACTAGAAGAACCACCAGAAGAACTAGAAGAAGAACTCGATGAGCCTCCAGAAGAGGAGGAAGAAGAACTAGAAGAACCACCAGAAGAACTGCTAGAACTAGAAGAAGAAGTAGAAGAACTTGAAGAAGAACTCGATGAGCCTCCAGAAGAGGAGGAAGAAGAACTAGAAGAACCACCAGAAGAACTGGAAGAAGAACTTGAACCAGAAGAAGAAGTAGAAGAAGAACTGCTAGAACTAGAAGAACCACCAGAAGAACTACTAGAACTAGAAGAAGAAGTAGAAGAACTTGAAGAAGAACTCGATGAGCCTCCAGAAGAGGAGGAAGAAGAACTAGAAGAACCACCAGAAGAACTAGAAGAAGAACTTGAACCAGAAGAAGAAGTAGAAGAAGAACTGCTAGAACTAGAAGAACCACCAGAAGATGAACCCCCACCACTCAGTGCCTGGCCGCAAAAGAGATCCTGAGTCAACTGGAGTGAGGGGCTGCCAATACCTGTTACTTGCTCATCACCCATCGGGATAAGATACCCGTTCTGATCCTGAAGGAAAATGCAGAAATCGCCCTTGATGTTCAATTGGCGGCGAATCTTCTCATATGCAATTTCCGGATCTGGCTCTGCAGCGATGAGGGGATACACTTTCTCCTCTGCTATCTGATTACCTGGTGCAATATTGATCTGTGTCGATGATTCTTTTGCAGTCACTTCCTCCCCAATATGCGTTGCCTCAGTCTCTAACTGCTGCAATGGCGGCGGGGAAAACCAGGTCATGAGCACAATGAAACCAACAACAATAACAAAGAAGATAGTGAGCGCTACGAGCAACTCTACTGATAGTACCTGACCCCTCTTTTTCATTACAGACGATCCAGAATTTTATAGTTTATAAGTGTTGCGACAATAACCCGGCATGGTGAATCTGCTTGGCTTATTCGATTCACAGAAATCAATAAAAAGGGGAATACCAGGCAGAGGGTATGAATAAAGAGAAAAATATGGATAAAGAGAAGGATAAAGAGAAAAAACTGCTCCTCCTTATTGTCATCCTCTCCTTGCTTGTCCGCATCGGGTATATCTTCCTCTTCACTACACCGCAGAATTATATCAACTCAGACATGTCGTTCTATGACCAATACGCAGATGCACTTGTCAATGGAAAACAAATGACCATGTGGACCGCGTGGGCGCCGTTCTATTACATCTATCTTGCCGGATGGTACTGGATCTTCAAGCTCCTTGGGATCTATCACCTGAAGTACTATCTCCTGCCGATCATCCATTCCCTCATTTTTGCTTTGTGCACTTATCTTATTTTTGAAACGACAAAAAAACTCTCCAACGCACGAGCAGCCCTGATTGCATCCATGATCTATGCATTCTACTACCCTTATATCTACCTGAACATCTTCGTGATGAGTGAAAACCTCTTCTTCCCACTGATCATCATCAGCCTCTACCTGATCACGTGCAAACTTGAGAAGAGAAGGACATACTACCTGCTCGGATTCCTCATTGCACTGGCAAGCCTGGCCAGGCCAGTCCTCCTTCTCTTTATACCGGCATTCATGCTCTGGACTCTGCTCTATCAAGAAAAGCCGACCTTCAAGATATTCCTTTTCCTTGTGCCAATCCTGCTGCTCTTTTGCGCCCAGGCAGCATTCAATTACTCAATGACAGAAGGGAAGGTGAAAGGGCCGTTTTCCAACGGCGCCCTTAACATGGCATTTGCCTGGTGCGACCTGCGAGGCATTATCTATAATGGAGATTACCATTGGGAGTTTGGGCCACCAGCAGCAATTTACTACCCAGAGTCAAAGATCATCAACACAACAGTAGAGTTTACTAATCAGCCATATTATTATTCCATGGCATTTGAATGCCTCAAGAAAGATCCAAAACAGCTCCTCTACCGTTTCAAAGGGATTACCCGCTTGTTTCAAAGCCAATTATTTCCCTGGTATCAGAACATAGCCGGGTGGAGAGTGCTCATCCTTATCTTTAAAATCATCACCGCGGTATTGCTCATCCCTTTTTCGTTCTATTCCATCAGCAAGATCAAAAGGAAAGACATCCTCATCCTTTTCGGGCTGCTGCTGCTCTCCGTCTTTGCCATCGAATACCTCGCGAATGCAGGGGAAGAGAGGCACTTTATCCCGTTCACGATCGTGTTTATCATCCTTGGCAGCATAGGCATGGAATCTTTTTTGCACAACCATTTTATAGAGGAAAGAAAAAAGAAGGACAATGCTCACCCGCGATGACCTCAAAGATGCACTCTGGCATTATTATGCAAACCTCTTCCTGATCTGGCTTGCCATTCTCTTCTATAAGACAAATGCCTACTACAAAGGGTTCATCCGGGCGGAGGCAATGCAGGTGCTCCTTTTCATGGCGATTGGCTATACCATCTTTGCGTTTCCTTATTACCTTGTCTTGCCGGTAGCTGGAAAGGGAAGCAAAGGATCCATCCTTCTTCGCGCAATGAAACGAGTATGGATCGAAGGACGGGTATACCTTCGAGCATTTGTATCAAAACCAGAGCATCCCCTCCCAAGACTAGAGCAGCATGAGAAGACCGCGTTATTGTTTGTCTTGGTGAAAATCTTCTTTTTGCCGATCATGCTCACGTTCTTCTTCAACAACTATTTCCACATCAAGGGCCTGCTTGTGGGGCTCAATAATACACCGCTTGCATTTACTGCAGATATGTTCTTTTCAAAGCTTTATCCAGCCATCATCCCGCTCATCTTTCTGCTCGATACCCTCTGGTTCTCTTTTGGGTACGCATTTGAATTTTCCTGGCTGAAAAATACAGTAAAATCAGTAGAACCCACCGTTTTTGGATGGATTGTTGCCCTCATGTGCTATCCGCCATTCAATTCGGTGACGGCACAATATGCACCATTTTACACAAATGAACTGGTGGAGTGGGGTTCCCGGACGATGTATATCAGATTTGGCATACTGATCGCATTGCTCATCTACCTCTGGGCAACATTTGCCCTTGGGGCAAAATGCTCAAACCTGACAAACCGAGGGATTGTCACTCGGGGACCTTATGGCATTGTCCGCCACCCCGCATACATCGCAAAGAACATCTCCTGGTGGATCATGATCCTGCCGATACTAAGCTGGCAGCTCTTCTTTTCTGCGATCTTCTGGATCGTTGTATACACGCTCCGGGCAATAACAGAGGAGAGGCACCTGATTAAGGATCCAGACTATGTGGAATATTGCAAGAACGTAAAGTGGCGATTTATTCCTTATGTGATTTAATAATGTTCTTTGCTGAGTCAACGAACTCTTTGATAACAACAACCTGCTGAAGAATCTCCCACACCTCTTCTTCTCCAAAGTCCTGATACTCATGAGCTAATAAATTCCTTGCGTGCACCAAATCAATCAATTTTGTTGCTTGTGATTGAGAGATGATTTTTCCTCTCGCCAGGAGGGTAAAAATCATTTTATAGGAATCTGGTATGCTGAGTTTTTTCATGAACACCAGTTCTTCCCCCAGGTCAATCATACGATTAAGCAGAGAAAAAAGAAGCATAGAAGCAGCATAAAAGTTCCTTTTTTCTGAAAGGTCCTGCCTCCGAAGATCGAGAACCTCAAGATCAGCAAAGTATTTTTCTATATCCCCAATGATCTTTGCTAAACGTTCTCTGTCAGCTTTCATGCCAACACCCTCCTTGCCACCCTTTCGAGCATTGACTTGCAATCAAGGTATTCTTTTACCGTTCTGATCATCACCCATCTCAAGTAATGCTTGTCCTTGATAAACAGGGGCTTTCCCTCCTTGAATACACGAAACTTTATTGTTGGTGGCAAATCCGAGAGCACTGTCATATCAACATATTTTGAAGAAAGGCTGAGCAGTTCTTTTCGTTTCTTTCTAGTAATATCTGTTTTAGTGATGATACAATAATCATAATCAGAATATGGCCTCGCAGTACCCTTTACTTGAGAGCCAAAAAGAAAAACGGCAATGACATCTGAATCACGCTTCAATTGCTGAATTAACCTGTCTGAAAGCATAAAGCAGGGAAGTTCTTCAGACATTTAAATCTTCTGGTGTTTTCCTATCATCATCTCATGATGATTCACCTCATGATGACCCATCTCATAATAATGCACCTCACGAGGATTATTCGCATTATCTACAGGTGCGCTTTGATTGCCTCTTTTTTTATCTCGTAATGCGAAGCTGAATAGACAACTTTTCCATCTTTTAGGACGATGACCTGCGGCGATTCATGTTTTACTAGCAGGTCGTCTGCGATTTTCAGTGAGACATCGCGTTGCTCAATAACGAGAACTCTTGTTAGGATGATGCCTTTTGGCAAATCTTCCTCCAGTGCAGCGACTTCTCTTGCGGCAGCCGCACTGATTGGGCATCTCGTGCTGTGCTTGAAGATGACCACAACCGGCTGATTGTACAACTCCTTCAGATCATCAATGCTTGTCAATTCTTTCATTTTCATGTCCTCATGCGATAGCCGATCCTGAACAGGTGGAGGCAGATGGATGTGATGAGGATAGAAAGAATGACCAGGTAGAGCACACCGGCATAGATCGATGCGTCATGAAAACCGATCATCGCATACCTTGTCCCATCGATCATCGCAAAGAGAGGATTCCACCTCGTGAGCGCTGCGAGGAGGGGCGGGACCATATCCAGCGAATAGAACACTCCGCCCAGGAATGTGAGGGGAGTGACGACAAAGTTGATGAAGATATTGAGCTCTTGCCATTCCTTTGCAACAAGGCCGATGATGATGCCAAGGCCTGCAAAAACGTATGCGATCAAGGTGAGATACAAGAGGAGGAGGAAGGGATGGGCGATGTGAACCTTTATGAAAAATAACGCGATGATCAATGTTCCAATACCAAGAAAAAATCCCCTCAGGATGCCTGCGAGCAAGTACCCAGTAATCATTTCTGCATAAGACAAAGGAGCCAATAAGATGTCAGTGATAAACCCCATGCTTCTTGCGACAAAAAGGCTTCCGGAAGGATTTGAGTAAGAGCCGTTGATGATGTTTTGCACCAAAAGGCCTGGAAGGATAAACAAGAGATATCCATAACCATGCACTTCCCTAATCCTTGATCCGATAGCTATGCCGAAGATAAGCATGTAGAAAAAAACGACGAGGAGCTGGGGATAAATTGTTGTATGGGGGACTGTAAAGAAACGCTGGAATTCTCTCTTGAAATGCGTTGAAAAACTGATCCAGTTCATCGTGTCAGCCTCACAAAGATGTCCTCTAGGTCTTCCTTCTCGGTTGAGATGTCAAGGACCGGGTTTTTCTCTTTCTGGAATGCCTTAATAATGGCCTCGACAGGGAGATTGGAAAAAAGAATTGAGTCATGCTCAATTTTCCCCTTTATCCCGGGGGGGATGGCGAGCTTCTTTGGGCGCACCCTGATAGTGGCATTGCCAAGCTCCTTAATGATCTCCCCTGTGTTTCTTATCATGATAATCCTGCCGTGATGAATGATGCCAACCCGATCAGCCAGCCGCTCGGCCTCATCAATGTAATGGGTAGTAAGGAGGATGGTTTTCCCCTGCCCTTTGAGCTTATTGAGGTAATCCCACATCTCAAGCCTCAAGTCAACATCCAATGCAGCGGTAGGCTCATCTAGGATAAGCAGCTTGGGATCATGGACCATTGCCTTTGCGATGGAGAGACGACGTTTCATCCCGCCGGAGAGCTGACGGACCTTCACCTTCGCCTTTTTCTCCAAGTCAAACAGCTCGAGAAGCTCCCTGATCCGCGGAAGAGAGTGATTTTTCGGAATGCCCATATACCCTGCCTGGAACTCCATAATCTCCTGAACAGTGAAATAGACATCAAAAGAATATTCCTGAGGAGAGAGGCCGATGCATTTCCTTGCCTGAACATACTCCCTGACCACATCAAAGCCAAAGACAGCTATCGCTCCACTGGTGATTGTAGAAAGGCCAGTGATGCAATTAATCGTTGTTGTCTTCCCAGCACCATTTGGTCCAAGAAAGCCAAAGATCTCACCCTCCTGTATAGTAAAAGATATACGGTCGAGAGCACGATCGCCATCATATGTTTTTACCAGATCCTTTATCTCAACAGCTGGTCTCATGGGAACATTGCAAGGAACACCTCACCAAAACGTGCGAAAATGATCGTATTAAAGAGGAGGTTGCCAACCAGGGGCGGAAGAGAAACACTCACCGGGTACTGGAAGATAAACACATAAAAAAACTGGAGGATGATATTATAAAGGATCGTGATGATGAATCCAATGGTAGCAATATCAAGTCCTTTGATGATCGGCAGGATGACTGCAAGCAGGAGGTATGTCAATGGGGTAATCATTGAAGAAGGCTGGAAATTCATCGAGATGATCAGGCCAAGGAGGATGGCAAGAAGGGTGAGGGTAATGGCGGGGACTATGCCAAGCTTGATGCCGGTGATGACAAACAAGAGGGTTCTGAGCTCAAACCCGATCGAGAAATGGGTAAACTTTGTGTAGAACGTGGAGAATACAGCAAGGATGAACAAAAATGCCGTTGCCAGGAGTGTTTGGAGGGAATGGAAAAAGATGATGATGAGCAGGATGAGGATTGCGATGCCGATGAGCTTTTCTGGTCCATGATCCTTGAGGAGTTTTTTTAGGGGGGAGAATATCTTTTTGCAGCAACGCTCGATAAAAGACTGTTTCATGGAATATGGGAGAATCAATCATTTATAAAATGATTGTTGAAGGGAGTTATGAGATGATTGCAGGTGCATCATGGCCCTCATCCACCATTGCCTGGATCTCATCTTGCGTGAGCACTTTATCCCACACCCTCACGCGATCGATAGAACCATCAAAAAAATTGCTCATGCCATCACCACCTGCTCCAATGACCATCTGCGCAGTAGATGCGTCATAGCTGATCTCGGGAATGAAGGATCCAACACCATCAAGATAAAATGTTGTTCCAACACCAGGGATGAAGAGAGCGGCAATATGGTGCCAAACACCTGGCGAAACCTGAAATCCTGTATCCATCATCGAATTGCCCGTGTAGACATGCCAATGGTCGCCGACCTGAAGGACAGACCAATCATATCCACCATCATCGGTGCTCATGACCATATGGCCGCCGGAGGACGTTGAATCTGCCTTAACCCATGCTGAGAAAGAAAGAGGATTTTTTCCTTCCTGACTGGTGAGGAGATCAATTGAAAGGGCATCATTGCCATTAAGGGTTGCACCAGCAGCAGGTGTGATGGCCGGGTCTCCAATCAATGTTATTATATGATTGAACAAAGAGGTGTCAACAATCACAAACGGATCTGGCGTGGGAGAGCCATCAGCCATCATATAATAGACGGATGATACCTCTGTTGAAAGAAGGAGGCTAGAACAATCAGCAGGGCAGGAAATTCCTGATTCTCTGCTATCACAAACAGAATCCCCACACACATTTTCAATGAATCGAATAGCACTCAAGTCGCCAGAGCTTGTATCAAACTCAATCACTCCTCTCTCATATCTTCTCGACCATATTGCCCCATTACTTACAGGAGCAGGATCAAGAGGCATGCCAAACGTCTCGTTATAGAGGTAATACGGGAAAGGCTGGCCATCGGGGCCGGGCTGGTTGAGATAGGTGAACACATGAAAATAGGTGTTATCATCCGCAAGCAGATGCGCCCAGAGCCAGACCTGATACAGTTTAGAATAATCTGAGGGAATGACACCAGGATTACCAGATACGAGATATGTAATGATTTTTCCCCTGTCTTTCAAGCTCTGTGTGAGATTCCAGTACCATTCAACATCACAGGAACGTTTAGAATACGCAGACGGGAGGAGGCAATCATCATAAAAACCACCCTCAACCATAATCCCATAAAAATTCCCAGCAGTACTCAGAAGAGAGGTATAGTCATTCAACGCAGAGTTTCCCGTGCTGGCATCATTCAAGATCATCCGCACTTGCGGATCCCTCGACAGGATCTCCTGATAGATCCCGTTTGCCACAGAAAAATAATACTGTCTCTGCTCAGACTGGCTTCCAGGGGCCAAGTAATGCTCACTCCAGTAGCTTGTCAGCTGATGAGGCATATATGAATTATCGATGAAGATATCGTGCGATGAGCTCTTTCTCGACATTGCCAGCACATACCTGACCAGGTATTCACGTACTGCAGGAGAGTTATAGTTCCACAGTGCCCGACGAGCCTTAACCAAAGGCTGGTTATTGATTTGCCCATACGAATCAGGGATCACCATGGTCTTCCCCTGCTGATAATCATCCAAGGTGATACCCACTTGAGGAACCAGTTGGTAACCTCTGGAGCTGACATTGATCGCTATGGGATTCAGCTTACTATCCACTTCGACCCCTATGGGAAGGTCATCAGTACCATAAATCGAGGCATACGTCGCATTGGTGGCCGCAAGCTCATGGTGGACCTTTTGGACATCGGCGAGTTGGATGACTGATGGCCTCATCCATCCACCCTCATTGTAGAGATTGAACAAGTCAAGCAACTCCTGGTCGGAAAGATTAACAGCCTGATCATGGAGACCACGGTTATAGACAGTCGTTGTCGGGTTGACCTTGTTATCGTCCGAGGCCTTGATATCCTGCAGACCAAGATAATTGAATTGCGGAAGGCCTGGGTATGGGACACCAATCGTGAAATCCACATCACCCACCGGGAAAGGAGGGTGAGAAGCATCATAGCCGAATGTCGGGTAATAAGTCAAAGAGTAGAAGTGAAGATACTCACCATAAGAAGAGCAATCAGCAGGGCAGGTGTCAACTGTTTCTCCAGCCTCACAGATGGAATTATTATCACACGTTTTTCTTATTGACACTTCATCACTTGCCCATAAGTGAAGACTTTGTCCAACATGGTCACATACAATCCTCCACTGATGAGTTCCAGAAACATCAAAAGTGGAAAATGCAACATATAAGCCTAGCTGGTCATCAAAAGATACAGGGATTGGCGCTTCATCAACAAAGCCTTGACAAGTGGCGCCTGGCAGAGGGGCATCTTCGAGGGTGAGATTGCCATACAAGATGACAAGATCGCCGGTGAACTTTTCTTTTGTGTCAGTATCATCACTGGCAACAAGGACCTTATCCTGGCGCTTGAGCCTGGCATCATCTATCTGATAATTCGTGATGTTGTTCTCATCCGGGACCCAGGAGAGAATGATCTCATTTATTCCATTAGGGATAAGCAAGGATGCAGATATTTTATTGCCTCTTGCCTGGACTTTGCCATATGCAGGGTAGAGAGAGGGGTCAAATGAGAGCATGACAGAGGAGTCATTGAAAAATGGGTTTACCACCAGGATGCCATCCTGCATAAAATCAACGTTCACTCTTCCCTTTCCTGAACCATGGTCGCCCTTGACAAACGAAGTGAGGTCATAAAAGCCGGGAGGGAGGGAAACTTTTGCTGCCAATGATGAATTGCTGTCCAACAATCTGTATGCATACACACCGGCATTTGGATCATTTACCCTCTGGGAACCATTAATCTCCCACCCATCAGCAATCCTGTTTCCTGATGCATGGTCGCCAAAACCGAAATTTGTTGCATTATCAATCTCGAATGAAGGATTGTTAATGAAGTTCTCGCAATCAAAGGGGCAGGAGGCGATGGTCTCGACAGCATCGCAGATATCATTGCCGCAGATGGGTGAACAATCAGATGGGCAAGAAGTGTATGATTCATCAGCACCACATTCACCATTGCCACACCAAGGAGTGGTGCAGTCACCTGGACAAGAAGAGGAAGTTTCTCCAGACTCACAAGCGCCATTGCCGCACTGGCTGATTGTTCCCTCACAAGAACCGGAAGGAAGGCATGCTTGGCCTTCAGGACAACCGCAAATATCACAGCGTTGGATGATCCTGGAAGCCATGGGCACCATGCGGCAATCTAGTTCTGAGCCGTTTATCGCATCACAAAAAAGATTGAGAGGCTGCGTGTCTGCTTCACAAAACCAAGGCTTCGCATTTTGGACGCAGGCGTGCGGAGGAGTATCACCACAATACACCTGGCAGGGATTCATCGCATAGGACTCATTGAACTTCACCAATGTATTTGTCCCTTTGCGAATCCTTCCCATAGCAGGGACATCGAGGAGAACAACAACATCATTTTTTCCGCTCTGTAAGGATAGCTCCATGCCATCCAGCGAGAAGTTATACGATTGTTCATCAATCTTCTCTGGAACATCAAACGTTGTCGCAAAGCAGCCGGGAGCGTTCTTGGCAAGCTGGACTTCCTGCTTGATGTTTTCACCAACGCTCTTCATTAGCACCTGCATTTGTTTCTCCTGGAGCTGGCCAGCATTAGTGTTGATGATGAGGGCAATTCCCACAAAGACAAGAATAACAACACTCAAGGCGATGGTGAATTCCATCCCTGCCTGCCCCTTCATCGCCAGGGGAAAACAGAGGCAAAAAAGCGGGAGGATGAAGAGAAGAGGGAAAAATGAAAGAGAAGCTTTGGGGCTTTGAGAGGGAAGATTTCCTGGAGAGGAGGAAATGCGGGAGAAAACCCCTGGAGAAAAAACAGAGGAGGAGATGCTGCCCTGCTGATCCTCATTAGCACTCGTGAATGCCAGGGGAGAGAGGATGACATTTATGAGCAGCCACAATACCATGACATACTGAACACCGCTTATTCTCTTCACATACCCACCCCTTATTGCATAACCCTAATCTCGACATACAAGAGCCCAGCTGGGTCTTTCTTTGCCTCAACTTGTATCCTTTTGTATCCTGAAGTGACCTTCTCATCCTGAAGGGCGCCGGTGAAGTCCGCAGTCTCCAAAGGCACCTTGCTCAAGGAAACAATCTCTGCATAGCCATCACCTGTCGTGACATTGATGACCAGCTCCTTTTGGCCTTCCAAGATACCATGCGGGGCAACCTTTATCGAATTGACCCCCTCTGGCATCGTGAGCTCAAGCGTCAACCTTGATCCAAAACCAAAGTAATACACTTTTTCTGCATTCGATATGATCTGCTTTGCTAATGTGCCAGATTGTGTGATTGCGGCCTGCTCCCTTGTCGATCTCGTGTAATTATAAAACAAGGACACTGTCGGAACAAGGATGATAAACAGGAGGGACATGACCATCAAGAAGTCCATCGAAGCCTGGCCTTTCATGCAACCCCCACCTTTAATGGCCCTCGCACAGTATGCGGCGTTGTTCCTTGATACCCGCTTGGCCCTTCCATACCAGTATTATCAATATGGTATGTTATGACAAGATCGCCTTTGACAATCCTTCCAGATTCAAGATTGCAGAGCAAAGGGTCTGCCGGGAGAGACAAGGTGAAGCCCTGATTGTTGTTAATGAGACCATCTGGAAAACCTTCTGTGGCAAAGGCGGACCTGCAATCATAATTCGTGCCCTCCACCGATTCAATATATGCATCTTCCACCTTGATGCCAAACCCAAGATTATTGACGATATAGAATGTTATCCCATCAGCTTTTGCATTGAACGCATCACATCTTAGGTCATTTGACAGAAAGCAGGAGTCTGGAAGCATCCGGTCAATTCTCATGATGCCAAAATAATTCAATGAGGCCACAATAACGAGGCCTGCGATGAACACCCATCCATAGGTGACCATAAACTCCATTGCCGCCTGTGCTTTTGTCCTCGCTGCCATCATGCCTCTTTTTGTCTTTATCCTGTCCTCTTGCTATTTAAATGTTTCTGAGAAAGGACATTGTCATCTTTTCGTGATATACATCTTTGCCCTATACTTTATCAACGTTAATAATTTATTTCTCCCGAGATTTAAATTAATTCCTGCTGATTCAGCAGGAGTTTTTCCCTTCAATTGCCTGTGAGGATTCACAAAATTATGAATGATGTGTTTCAGATTCAAGAAGTGTTCTGCTCGTCGACAACTAAAGAAACCTCTCATTGTTTTTATCCTGTCCTTTATCTCCTGGTTGTATCTCTCAATATGGTTGTTGTTGTGTTTTAACCCTGATTTCTTTGCCTTTATCGGAACACCAAATCTCAATTTTGCTACCCGATAAAATAGCTTGCTGAAAGCTGTTTTGCAATTCTCAAATTTATCACATACAAATATGATGAGCTCCCTTTTCTTCACGGGCTTGCATTTTTCTTGAAAATATATTTCAAGAATCTGTTTATAACAGGTTATTTTTATTTGTCTGAGAAAAGCAACACACTTTTCAATTGTTCTTTTCTCGACGAAAAAATGGGCTAAAACATATTTTGTTTTGCTGTCAATTGCATTCAAATCGTAGCAGTCGTCTTTTTTTACCTTGATGAACTTTTCATCAAGATGAATTCTGCCCTTGATTATTGGACTTACCTGAAGATGAAGCGGATTTTAAAAAAACAGAGTACTTTTTTGTCCATTCACTTATAGTCCATCTTGTTACCTTGACATTGTCATGCTGCCAAAGAGGGTTTTGTACTTTGCTCAAAGACATTCCATCTTCGTGCATGTGAATTGCACGAACAATTTTCTCTTTATTGAATCTCATACGTTCAAAGCCATCAGGCTCGACGAAAGTCAAGCGGCAATCATTGCATCGATAAAGTTGCTTGACTATTGTTTTATTGTAACGTTTACCTCGTTTTACTATATCTAAAGCACAGCATTTTGGGCAACTAAAAGACACCATGCAATCACCTCAGACATATTAAAGAAGAACTAGTATATAAATATCACGTTAAATAGGTAATGGCCTGAGAAAGAAAAGGTAATATGTTATTGGACGTGCCAAAGGAAAAACATGAAAAAGATGAAGAAAAAGAACGCCTTATGGCGCCCTGAAATGGACTGGACCGGAAGCTGAAGCTTCAAAGCCGGTTGCTTGGATCCTATAGGTGATTGTCACGACAAGGTCGACGACATCACCACGGGAGATACCCTGAACCGTGCTTCCAGAACAATCAAGGCCAACTTCACCAGTAGCACCCGGCCTGATATTATCCGTTGGCGTGACCGTTGCATCATTCGTGCAGACAATATTCTTGCTGTCAGATTCAAAATCACCCTTCGCCTCAACGCTCACCAGATCGATGACTTTACCGACATTATTCTGGATAGAGAATTTCAGGGTCTGCCCATTCTCTCCAATGTTCATTGCAACACAGCTTACCTGGCCTGCGAGCTGGCAGGAATCAGGAACGAACTTTCCTGGCGAGAGAACGCCAAAATATGCAAGTGCCCCAATGACCACAATTGCGACAAGTAGTGCCCACCCATAGGTGGTAAGAAACTCCATGGCCGCTTGACCTCTTTTACCATGTAGATGTCTCATGATGTTTTGACCTCTTTTGTGATAAGGCATTCTTTGAATGTCGAGTATAAAAATCTTCCGATCGTCAAAAGCCTTGTTTAACAACCTATACTTGCCCCATTTTATCAATGTTTATGTTGGAATATACTTACAACTGCAAGGAGGCAACCTGGCAATTCTCTTACCTTACCCCTAGGGTAGAGCATTCCCATTGTTATCTCAATAGTATAGAAGGATAATGCATTCTCAGCACCCCAAAGTCGTTCGGTTTTCCCACCTTGATCATCGAAGGTTGTTACTCTAAACCTGTTCCAATCAACTGGCTCGGTTATTATCGTGTCAGATTCTTCGCGAAAATGAACGCCATCAGCATAACTATCTCGATAACTCTCAACTGCATTCTGATGAGCCTCATCAACATAGACGATTTCCTCCTCAAGAGCTCTTCTTGGAGGACGGTTATAATACCCATCAAAATATGCAACATATTGCAGGGCAACAGTTCTATCTTTGTAGACATCATAATAAAAACTCGCCCGAAGGTCGATCAAACGGTCTAACTCAGGTAAGGACATTGACGTGATTATGTCAGGTAGCTCTGCCATACTGATTAAAGAGTGAAGATTTGTTTAAAAATGGCTCTGTAGAATCTCTCGCTTCGCTCGGGCACGTGCCGGCTCAACTCTTGACCATTTACTGAAGGTGCTGCGTTCCCGAAGTCCACCAAAAGCGAAGCTTTTGGGTCGCGAAAACAATGTTTTCGCAGGAGCGACCCCTCGCGACGCACTATATGAGTCTGTGATCGAGTTTCGCAAAAAGGCACTACCTTTCTACAGAGCCTTAAAAGGTAATACTTATAAGAGAGAAAAGAAGAATCCCTTTATGGATGGAAAGATAATGGAAGAACTTGTAAAATTTATCCTTACTCACCCATCAAAACAAGCCCTAGCAAAGAAGAAACTTGCTCTCTGCAAAAAATATAAGGTTAAGAAGATTCCCACCGATTTTGACATTCTCCTTAATGCGCCAGCAGAATTGCTGCCAAAACTTGCCCATTTTGTCTCAAAACCAACAAGAACAATCAGTGGAGTTGCGGTTATTGCCGTCATGACAAAACCCATTGCCTGCCCGCATGGGAAATGCATCTATTGCCCTGGAGGGCCAGGATCATTTTTTGGTGATGTGCCCATGTCGTATACAGGAAAAGAACCGTCAACGATGCGGGCAATTAGGAATATGTATGATCCTTACCTTATTGTGTTTAATCGGCTCGAGCAGTATGTGGCACTCAACCAGCCTGCCGAAAAGGTTGAAATCATCATCCAGGGAGGAACTTTCCCTGCGTTTCCAAAAAAATATCAAGAAGAGGTTATCATTTCCTGTTTTAAAGCGTTAAATGATTTTTCGCGATTGTTCTTTAAGGATGGGACACTTGATCTCAAAAAGTATAAGGAATTCTTTGAGCTGCCAGGGGACATCACCGATGAAGAAAGAGGGAAACGAGTCCGGGCTAAGACGCTGAAGGTGAAAGGGGATCTTTCTGCAACGATACTGGAGAGAGAACAGCGGAAGAATGAAAAGACATTTGCCAGGTGCGTTGGACTAACAATAGAAACAAAACCAGACTGGGGGATGCTCAAGGAAGGAAATATGTTATTGCGGCTGGGATGCACCCGTATCGAGCTTGGGGTGCAGACAGTCTATGAAGATGTCATCAAGAAGCTGAACAGAGGGCACAATGTAGAAGATTCGAAAAAGTCTACACAGGAATTAAAGGACTTGGGATTCAAGATCAATTATCACATGATGCCAGGACTTCCCGGGACTACCCCCCGAAAAGATCTGGAAGGGCTCTTGTCCTTGTTTACCGATGAAGGATTCATGCCGGATATGCTCAAGATTTATCCATGCATGGTGATGCCAGGAACGCCGTTGTATGAGATGTGGAAAAAGGGCAGGTTTGTGCCGCTTCGGACAAAACAGGCAGCAAGACTCATTGCTCAGTTTATGGGAAAGGTTCCAGAATGGGTGCGCATTATGAGGGTGCAGCGGGACATTCCGACAACACAGACATCAGATGGCGTTGATCGGACAAACCTTCGCCAGTATATTGATGAAGAGATGAAGAAACGAGGGCTTGTCTGCTGTGATATCCGAGCCCGCGAGGTTGGAAGATATACCGGAAAGATCGGAAAGGTGGGATTCAAGGTCTCGCATTACCGGGCATCGGGAGGAAATGAGTTCTTCATCCAGGCAGCGTTTAAAGGATATCTTCTTGGGTACTGCCGGCTTCGGTTTCCAAAAGAAAATTTGCGAAAAGAAATTACGCCATCAACCGGCATTATCCGGGAGCTGCATGTTTTTGGCCAGCAGGTGGGGATCGGCAAAACTGGAGAGGTTCAGCATCGGGGCATTGGAAGGAAGCTGCTCGCGATAGCGGAAGATTTGTGCAGGACGTATTATAAAGACAAGATTGTTGTCATATCTGGCGTTGGTGTTCGGGAGTATTATAAGAAACTTGGATATCGGAAGGAAGGGGTATATATGGTAAGGAAGATTGCGTGATTCATTCTTCGGTTTGTTCTAATAAAGAAATTTTTCCCCTGCTCTGCCAGACAATAGCGCCAGCATCCACCATCTCATGGAGAAGGCTATAGATATATCGCTTTGTCAATGTATCCATTGCTTTGCTCAATGCAGCGGAAGTGTCAATGCCCCCTTTGATGAGATCCCAAAGAGCCATGATCCTTTGTTCTTTTGAGACTATCTGCGGCTGGCCGCGGTGTTTTGGATTCAGGAACAATCCTTGATGAGTTCCAAGATATCCTGGCACCCTCACCTTCATCTCCCGCAGAGCGGTAATTCCTGTTGCGCTGATGAGCACATAATTATCTCCGGTTGACACCTGACTCTCATCTAAGCCAATTGTCAGGAGAGCATCGTGCATGTCCTGGATAAAACCAGGATTGGCACGCCTCATGCGAAAGGAATGGTCAAAAGATGGCTGGAGACAAAAATAGCCCATGAGGTAATAGGGCAAGAATGCATGCTCACCACCTGAGAATTTTTTGGGAAGGTGGCCGCCTAGTTCCTCTAGCCGATGATATGACAGCCTTTCCCCATTAGGGGTCAACTTCAATACCTCCTTATAGAAATGGAAGAGCGCCTCTGAACCGACAACGATATGTCCTGGAACCTCAAACTCAACTGTATTGTCCGCGCTGATGACTGGCCGGTCCAACCGCAGATTATGAAGCTGATAAAACAATGCGGACAACACTTTTTCATAAAAGCCCTCATTGCCGCGGTGCCTGCCAAAGACGAGCCTCCCGATATCACCATCATCATTTCGCTTTTGTGTATGGAGCATTGCTGCATAATCAATCATCCCAACAAGGATTGCAAGGTCTGGGGCTGCCTCATTTGGCAACTTTGTGCCGCGAAGGAGGTCCATGCGGGAGAATGGATGATGAGTATCCCAGTGAGCCCTTGCCTCCTCGATGTTTGGCATGAAGCCATTGCCGCCATTTGTTGATTCATAGATGTATTTCCTCAATGCAAGCGTTGCGGTGAGTTCGTCAAGTGATGCAGCAGCAGTGATGCCCTGTTTCTCCTCACGGAAATGGTAACAAACAGCGCCGGAACCAATAGTATTATACTGCGAAGGATCGACCTGCTGCTCAAAAGGCGTATCTTCCAAGGTGATTGCCATAAAAAATCCCAAGACACTTGTGCTGAGCTGGCTGAGAGCATCGCATTTTGTGAGACCATTGAGAACTGAATGAGTATATATGAACCGTGCAGCCTCCACAACAATCGCTTCTACATCCTGATATGCTGCCGGCTCAAAGGTTCTAGGAAGAGCTCTTCTTCTCTGTTTGTCAAATTGCCTGCGGCCCCATGATTGGGATGCAGTATAGATATCTTCCGGAGCCACGCCAAGGACTTCTGATGCGTACCGGACAGACCTTACCTGTGATCCTGTCTGAATAGCAAGGTCTCTTAAAACAGAACCGTCAAGATACGGTGGAAGCGTTGATTTCATCACTTAAGGGGTGTAACATTTGTTTATAAGGGTTTCGGAAGAGAGAGTTATTATAATAGTATTTTTTCCTTTCTTCATGGACATTATCCCAAGAACCGAGAAGATTGTGTGGAAAGAATCATTCATCTCCAGGTATTGCGCTCTGACTGACTTTGAAGCGTTCAAGAAAGCGAGCTTATCATATCCAAGGAAGTCGATTCGAGTCAATACCCTTAAGGTTTCGGTGGGTGAGCTGAAGAAAAGACTGGAGAAAAACTGGAATTTGGAGCAGGTACCCTGGTGCAAGGAAGGATTCTGGATCACCCATGCAAAAAAAGAACGGTTTGATATCGGAAATCTCATTGAGCATCAACTGGGGTATTTCTATGTGCAGGATGCCTCTTCCATGATTCCGCCGCTCGTGCTGGATGCGCGGCCAGGTGAAAGAGTGCTCGACATGTGCGCTGCCCCTGGCAGCAAAACAACGCAGATTGCCATGTATATGAAGAATGAAGGGCTGCTTGTCGCAAACGATGCGAAAGCTGACAGGGTCAAGCCGCTTGGGTTTAATTTGCAGCGGTGCGGGGTGAGGAATGCGGTCGTGACAATTGGGGAAGGAGGACACCTTGTCCGGATGCATGACAAAACAGGATATTCATTCGATAGGATATTGGTTGATGCCCCCTGCTCTGGAACGGGCACAATCAATAAGTCACTCAAGACAATCGAAATGTATAATGCCAACATGATCAAACGGCTGGCTTCAATCCAGAAACAATTATTGTCAATCGCGCTTCGGATTGTCAAAAAAGGAGGAACAGTTGTTTATTCTACCTGTTCTAATGAGCCGGAAGAGGATGAAGGGGTCATTGATGCGATGCTCACGCGGTTTGATGATGTGCAGGTGGAGAAGGTATCATTGCCGGGGCTGAGAGCATCAAATGCGGTTGTCGCGTTTGAGAAGCATGAATACAACAAGGAAGTTTCAAAAACACTTCGGATCTGGCCCCAGGACAACGGGACGGAAGGATTTTTTATCGCGAAACTGAGGAAGAAATGAATTACGTTCTCTGGTTCACTCAGCAACAACAATAACGGCAGAAAACCAGTTTTTCTGCGAAAAACTTCCGCTTAGAAACTAAGCGGTTTTCGCCATTGTTGTTGCCGCATTTGTTCATTCCAACCCCTTTTCATACAACATAACCATCACAATAAATCTATTTAAGCACTATCTTTTCACTACCGAAGAGCATATAAGTAAAACAGGACCAGTTTTTGATATGGCAGGATTATATGTTGTGACGGCAGAAATACAGCGCCCATCTCTCTACGGTGTGACATTCACCCTCGACCCTGAAAAGCAGCATGGGATGAAACGCCGCACGTTCACTCAAGGCTTTGTCCCAGGCGAAGGCGGGATCATCCTGCCAGGTTATTTGACAAAACTAAAGGCATTGGTCAGTATGGAGGGTCCAGAGGATCTTCGCTCGTATGATCCATCAACATCAATCACAGTCACTCGCATCCATCAGCCTGTGATCCTTGGAAGGACAGGAAGGCATCTTCAAGGAGAATCATTAGAGCTTGGCGAACTCATCGGTCTTATCGGCGGCGATGGCCAACAGGTGCTTTATGATAATGAAGTGCTCGTAACACATCCAAATGCCTCGCCTCCAAGAGCAGCTTTTGTCCAGATCTATGCAGCGGAAGTGCAAGGCAATGATGCAGATGCATTCACCCTTGCCTGGAGATTGGAGTAATTTTTCCAAACCTTTTTTTAGTCTTTTCATATTCTTTGCGCATGAGGACTGTTTTTATCATCCACGGCGCGTATGGGAACTCCCATGAGAACTGGATACCATGGCTGAAAAAAGAGCTTGAAGCTTTGGGAAACAAGGTGATCACTCCTGATTTTCCAACGCCACAAGGGCAGAGCCTTACTGCATGGATGAATATATTTTCTACATATAAGCAGGATATTGATGAGAACACCGTTTTTGTCGACCACAGCCTCGGGTGTGCATTCATCTTATCGGTGCTAGAGGAGGATAGGGAGAAACCGGTGAGGGCGTGCTATCTTGTTTCAGGATTCGCCGGACCGCTTGGCGATGCACGGTTTGATGCCATCAATAAAACATTTACCATAAAAAAGTTTGACTGGGAGAAGATTAAGGGGAACTGTGAGCGTTTTGTGCTGTTTCATTCCGACAATGACCCGTATGTGCCGATGGAGAAATGCGATGAATTGGCAGAAAAACTCAAAGGGAAACAAATAATCGTTGAGGGGGGATGGCATTTCAATGAACAAGCAGGGTATCATGCATTTCCCCTCTTGCTCAAGAGGATAAAACCTTCTCTCTAGGGTATTCACTCCGCCTTTTGCAGCAATTCCAAAGAGCGGTTTAGGTCCTTCTTGAGCAGTCCTGCAAAGTGGAGAGATAATTCCTGAGAGAGCTCATCACTCAAGGTGACATCATAGCCCTTCCTCTTTGCATAGGAGATCATGTTGTCTGCCATCGTTTTCTTGCTCTCAATCATTTCCTGCAATGGCCTTATGAGGGGATAATATTTTTTTGGCGTCACCTGCCTGACGAACTTGCAGAACCGTCTTGCATATTCATGCACCCGTTTGCTGGCAAAGCCCTCGAATGCGGCGTCTTTTTGCAATTGGTTCCTGACATAGGTATGCGGGGGAATGAAAATGGCATTGCCCTCAATCTTGAAGCTTTCTGTCTCATCAATATCTGCCGGCACTACCCAGAGGAAATCACGCTGGATCTTTCTCTGGGAGAATTGGATGAGTGTTGCTGTGCTCAGCATATAAGAAGGCAGGTTCATATCGCAGCCGCGGTATTCAATGGTGCCTTTGCTGTTCACCCGGACAGGGTTCCATGCATAATCAAACGGCGTTGTATTCTTCATCTCTTTTTCCGGGTCAAACCCATGCTTTTGGAGCATGTGCCCCCACCTGTTGTATTTTTTTGCTGCAACGGAGATGAGATCCCTGAGAGTCTGCTTGTATGGCGGGAGCTGGCCAAAGAGCTGCTTGCTCTGATAGATCGAAGGATTGTTCCCAAAGATCCGCGAACCCCTCTGGAAAACAAGCCGGTGATCGTTCATCTTATGCTCCCCATTGCTGAATGGAGAGGATTGCATGAATGTCGTGCATATCGGGTCTGCCGCGATGATGAGATTGTAGGAGTCGACCAGTGTCCTTTTGACCCTCGACTTCTTCATGTACTTCAATGTCTTATTCTTTTTGTCATACAATCCCCTTGGGAGGGTGTAATGCTGATGATAGCCGCAGGTGAACATTTTTGTGTAGCGATCCTTGCCAAAGATCACCTTTTGCACATCATACCGGTGGTGCTCCCGGACCTTTGGCGCATATTTTCCCGGATAGGCGCCAAAAGGATAAAGGTGTTTTCCGAGGCTTTCAGCCAATTCGCTGAGCGACTCGAGGTTCTTTAGCATGTCCTGCGTCGTAGCTGAGAGCTTAGAGAATGGGAGGCAGTTCATCTCGATCATGCCAAGATGCGACTCCTTCTTTGCTGCAAGATTCCTCTTTGCCGATTGGATGAGGAGCTGGTCTGATTCATCTATCCTTCCCTCCCCATCAAGGATGAACATCTCTATCTCCTGACCGGAGAGGGAACGCTTCAATACTTTCTCTGTTGCCTTATGAGGATAGAGTATCCCACTGAGCGGTTTATTGTTTCCAAGCATGAGAAAAACACCTCTGATCAATTGCCTGAGAACCCATCTAATAAAAACGTTTTGGTTGTCAAACCGTATTTTTTTCAATCAGGTCTTTTGTGTGCGCTGCCATTGCTGCTGCCTGATCCCTTGATAATTTTGCCACGATCCAGCCATGATGCAGCGCGACTATATCCCCAACAGAAGGGATGCACAACTTCTTATGATACTGGGCAGCCCTCTTTACCCTTGGCGCGAGGCGGAGAGGAGAATATACAGGCGAGTATTCGATGAGGGCTGCTGCCCTCTTTATCTTTATCACCCGGGCGCTTGCAATCCTCATCGCATCGACATGTATCGAAGCACCGGCGCGCACCAGATGGAGGAGGTGGGAGAGATGAGTTGGCCTTGCCTTTTCTGGGATGGTCCTGAGCAGCTCTTTCTTGACATCCTGCGGAACCTGCAAATCTTTTATCAATGACGCGATGTGCTCTTCTTGCATGGAAAATGAGAGCGCATTGCCAAGCCAATATGCCTTCACAACCTCTTTATCAAACGGGTCTTTTTTGTGATGCCTCCCTATCAGCGAGAGGTATTGATAGACAGCATTAGATCCCAGAATAACAGCCTTTGCGGCGTATAAGGACCGTTTTCCTCTGAGAGAGTCAAACAGCATGCGGTCTGGATCATCAGGGGAGAGAGATTTCAAAGCTCTCCCTGCATTGACCATAAACCGAGCACACACCGCCACCCCATCCATGAGAAGGGCAATGGAAGAGATGGTATAAAAGGATTGTTGTGATGTCGTCCACGCTACCACACCACAAGCATGTATACCCCTCACAAGACTAATAGTGCATGAAACCAAAACATTTATATCTATGTATATACATATACATATAATGGCACGAACAATGATGATCTCAAATGAGGTATATGAGAAGCTGAAAAAGTCAAAGCCTGAAGGGACAAGCTTTAGCGTATTGATAGATGAGCTGATGAGATCGCGAGAAAACCCAAAGACAGCACACATGCTCAAAAGATTCTGCGGCGTTCTCAAGGATGATAAAGAATTTGAGAAAAACAAAAAAGAGCTTGGCAAAAAATGGAAGTCATGGACAAAAATGTATGCTTAGATTCTGATGTAGTCATCGGGCTGATGAAAGGCGATCCTCAAGCAGTATCATTGATAGAAAGGCTGCAACATTCCACCATGCATATCACTTCAATTTCCTCTTTTGAGCTTTCTTTGAGAGAAACACGGCTCAGTGTCATTGAAGACTTCATCAACAATGTCATCGTGCTGCCCTTTGACTTAGCAGCATCAAAAAAAGCGTCTGAGATCTTCAAACAGCTGAAAAGATCGGGAAAGATGATTGAATTACGGGATGTTTTTATTGCAGCGACGTGCATCACCCACCGGTGCACCTTGATGACTTTTAACAGGAAACATTTTGAGCATATAAAAGAGATACGTGTGCTACAGCAGAAAGCTTGAGGCCTCTTGAACAACAGGCTAAAAGCAATTTTTCTCATATTGTCGTCCACGCTACCACACCACACCTTTTTATTCTTCTTTGGAGGGAATATTATATGAAAACAAAACCATTAAATATCTTTAGATATCTGGGGATATCTATGGCAACAATACAAATAAACCTGAAGATCCCAGAAAAGATGTATGGCTTAGCCAGATCCTATAGTAAGGAGAAGGGGTACCGATCAATGCAGGAACTTCTTCTTGACTGCCTGCGCAGGAGGATCTATACTGATGAGGCTCATGAGTTTGTCATGCTAGCCCAAGCTGAGAAGATGAGAGAGGTATGGGACAATGACTATGATGATGCCTGGGAAAAAGCATGAGTTTGGAGATGTTGTTCTCGTTGACGCTCAATTTATTGACAGGAAAGAGAGCAAGGTTCGCCCAGCTCTCGTGCTCTACTCTGAACAGGGAAATACCGCCGTATCAGCGATCACGAGCAATCCCACAAGGAGAGGCATCCCGCTGACAAAAAAGGAAGGAGCAGTATTGGACAGCATCATCAAAATAAATTACCTTTTTACCATCCCGGATTCTTTTGTAATACGACAGCTCTTTACAGTGGGGTATCAAAAAAGGGAAATGATAAAAAGCGCATTTCTGAAAAGACTGCATCGAAAGAGCTGAGGGAGCGCTTGGAGTTATTCCTTTTTCATATATTCCTTTTTCATCTAAAGAAGATTTTTTACAAGTTATTTTTTTAATTTTTTAATTAGTTACTTTTTATTTGCCATACGGTAAATAATTATATCCTTTTCAGTAAACCACTATATAATCATCATTCTTTCCCATAAAACCACTCTAGTATAGTATTATGTATATTCTCGAGCATATAAAAGTATAAAAATAAGCTATCCCTGGAGGAGGCATATAAAAGAGGAATTCATGGTAAACGTGGCGATCAATGGATTTGGCAGAATCGGCCGCCTTGTCTTTCGGGCAGGATTTGAGAAACTCAACATCGTAGCAATCAATGATTTGACAGATGCGCCAACACTAGCAGCATTATTGCGGCGGGACTCTACACATGGAGCATTCCCCGGAACTGTTGTGGTTGAGGGGAATGATCTAGTCGTTAATGGAAAAAAGCTCAAAGTATTGGCACAAAAAGACCCAGCAAACCTGCCATGGCGAGACCTTGGGATAGATGTTGTCGTCGAATCGACAGGATTTTTTACAAGCATTGAAGGATGCAAGAAACACATCGATGCAGGAGCAAAAAAAGTGTTATTATCTGCCCCGCCAAAAGGGGAAGGATTCAAAGACATCGTCCTTGGAGTCAATGAAGGGGAACTCTTGCCGGAAGATATCTATATCAGCAATGCTTCCTGCACAACAAATTGCTTAGCACCGCTTGTCAAGGTATTGCACGACGCTTTTGGCGTTGTACATGGCAGCATGGTGACAGTACATAGTTATACAGCAGACCAAAAGCTCATGGATGCTCCTCATAAAGACTTGCGGCGGGCCAGATCTGCTGCGGTCAATATCGTGCCGACAACAACGGGAGCTGCCCGGGCAGTGACGAACGTCATTCCTGCACTCAAGGGAAAGCTTGATGGCAAAGCAATCAGGGTGCCAACACCAGATGGGTCCATCACTGATTTTTCCTGCATCGTCTCCCGGGATGTGACAGAAGAGGAAGTGAACAATGCAGTGAGGGAAGCTGCCGCAAAGATGCCCTCAGTGCTGGAATATTCTGAAGAGGAATTGGTGTCATCTGACATTATCGGAAATGCGCATTCTTCCATCTTTGACTCAAAGATAACAAAAGTGATCGATAAACGCCTCGTTGTCGTGACCTCATGGTATGACAATGAGTGGGGATATTCAAACAGGATGGTTGATGTCATCATGCTCATGGGAGGTCAACATGGATAATCATCATATGGCAATTGCCGGCCTCATCGGCGTCATGCTGCTTGTCATGTATGGGGTTGTATCCGGCCCGCGAATCACTGGCATGGCAGTATCTGAGCTTGGCAGTCAGGCCGAGCCAAACATCAAGGTGCTCAATGTAGAAAAAGCATTGACGATCGCATCTGTCCCTGGAAAACAGGCAGTCAAGTTCTCTGTCCTTATCGCGAATACGGGAGCCTTGGCAGCAAACGAATTTGTCGTGAAATTGTCAACGGGGAAAACAGAAAATTATCCTTCAGGGTTCCAGACTGCAACGATTGTCTCCTACCTTAAGCCTGGCGAGCAGCGACTCATCGAGCTTCCAGCAGACTATATCCAGCAGGTGCAAGAAGACATCCCCCTTGTCGTGATCGCTGATCCTTCAAACAGAATCAGCGAAAGCACAAAAGAAGACAACATCTATTCCGCATGAGCCACTTTACCTTCACGGAATTCTGCAAAAAATATCCTCTCAGGGACAAGATTATCCTCTGCCGGATCGATGCGGATGTCCCCCTTAATGATTATGGACTCATCAGCGACGACATGCGCCTCAAGGATGCCCTTCCCACCATCAATGCAGTCCTCGAAAAAGGAGGCCTTCCCGTCATCATCGGGCACATGGGGCGGCCTGATGGAAAAAGGAATGAAAACCTCTCCTTAGATAAGGTCGCAGAGCGCTTCGAGGAGTATATCAAGGAAGGAAAGCTTCATGCGGAAGAAGTGTACTTTGAACCAACGACCATCGGGGAGGCCGCAAAAAAAGCAGTCAATACCCACAAACTCGAAAATGTTGTCGTTGTCCTTGAGAATGTACGTTTTAGCCCCAACGAAGAAGCAAAAGACCCCCTTGCCAGAAGAGCATTTGCCGGCGAGATCGCAAAGCTTGGAGATTATTTCATCGATGATGCATTTGCGGTGATGCACCGAAGCCAAGCATCGATTACCGGCATCACTGAGTTCCTGCCAAGCTGCATTGGCCTCTATGCAGAAAAAGAGATCAAAGGGATCAGGCCGTTTCTGGCTCCAGAAAAAGGAAGCGCCGCACTCATTGGCGGAGCAAAACTAGACAAGATCGCATTATTGTCGAAAGTCATGAAGAATTACGACAACGTATTGATCGGCGGGGCGATCGCATTCACGTTCATGTTCGCGAAGGGGATGAACATTGGCACATCACTTCTTGACAAGGAGCGCCTTGATGAAGTCAAAAAATTGCTTCGCGACTATGACAAGAAGATTTTCCTCCCCTCAGATATCGTTGTTGCCGTGACAAATCCAGCTGACATCAAGATGCACCGGTTTGAGAAGATGGAGACAGTGGATGCTGATGAGATCGAGGCGCGGATGATGGGCCTGGACATCGGACCTCAAAGTGTAAAGACATTTTTGACACATTCTTCCAAGGCAAAGATGGTCTTTTGGAACGGCCCGATGGGCCTAGTGGAAGTGAGCCCTTTTGACAAAGCGACAGTGGACATTGCCAAAGGATTGTCAAAAATGGGCAATAAACGCCTGGTTGGCGGCGGGGACTCAAACAAGGTCGTGAATAAACTAAAGCTGAGCGGCTCTTTTAGCCATGTGAGCGCAGGGGGCGGCGCGTGCTTGGAGTTTATGGGTTCTGGAAAACTAGCCGGCCTTGATGCGCTGGAAAGAAACCATATGATCTACTCCCGGAAGTGAACTATCAGCTTCGTGTTATCATGTTCATCCACCGGGCAGTACTATACTCGTACTACCATCCATCATCTACTCTTGCACAAGCACAATATTTTTAAATGATCAGACAGTCTTATCTTGTATGGTACACGCATTCATCCTGATCTCTGTTCGGTCAGGGATAGAAAAGAACGTCGTCTCAAAGATCAAGGACATCCATGGCGTGCTTGCCGTCCATGAAATCTTTGGCGAGTGGGACATCATCTCAGAAGTGGATGTAGATTCCATCACTGCCCTCGACAGGTTTGTCTCTGAGAGGCTCAGGATCATTGAAGGTGTCCGCATGACATCAACGCTCATCGTGAAGAAATAATATGGTAACCGCATATGTACTGGTCACAGCAAAGTCCGGCATGGAACGCGAGATCTTTGCCCAGCTCGAAGATATCAAACAGGTCAAGAAGGTATATGAAATATTCGGGGAGTGGGATCTGATCGCTGAGGTCGTGGTGAAGGAACTGCCTGAACTAGATGTGATCATTTCTGAGAAGATCAGGGTCATTCCCGAAGTGGAGATGACCTCCACATTGATTGCGGTGGAGTAGGGTTAAACGGTCTCACGGGAGCAGCACTTGCCCTTTCCTGAACATCAAAAATACGCCTTCTTGAATTCCTGCAAGAACCCCTTTTTCTCTTCTTCAGTCAATTTGTCGATGAAGATATCCATATTCCCCGTAAACTTCTCAGAAAGAGAAATCATGTCCTTAACATCATTCTCAGAGACTATGAAATCAATATAATACTGCTTATCGACACGCTCTTTTTTTGCAAAGGAAATATCGGTGTTGTCAATCCCAAACAGTTCCTTCAATAACACGATTACAGCTGCATGGCTCTCGCATTTTATGCCTATGAGATAAAAGAGGGCAGTGGCCTTGTGATACATGGCATAATACGCCATCGAAACAGCTTCCTCAAAGAGCTTCTGGTTGAAGAGGATACGCGCAGCACGGAGGGCATTCCTTGACTTTTCATCATATGAAGAGGCGATGTTCCTGCTTGGGACTCCGATCTTGATCTTCTCCTCATTGACCAGTTTCTCGATAAAAGGCATTGTTCTCATTCTATTAGATGATAAAACCTCTCAGCGTTCTGCATTATAACGTGATCCTTGATTATCTCCTTTGCCAGCGGAGAATTTTTGTCAAAACGGCCAATCTTTATGCTTAGCTGGGAAGAGATCATCTCCATCTTTTTCTTTAGATCCTTATCCGTCGTTTCAACATAGAGATCGATATCGCTCGATTTTGTTGCAGTCTCTTTTGCGTGACTGCCAAACAGGATGATAAGATCCTCCTTTGCCATGTCCTTGCATTCTTTAATAATCCTCCGCAGCGCAGGTTGGGAGAGGGTTTTTAGCAACTTGTATTGCTCAGATAAGAGGAGGTATGATTTTGCCTCAAGCGTGTCTTTCAAAAAGTAGACTGTGTTTTTGCCCCTCCTATTGAAATCAACGACGTTCTCCCCTTTCAGGATGCTGAGGGTTCTTAGCACGGTTGAAGGGATCATTTGCAGGTAGTGAGCAATCTCCCTGACATGCGAGGGCTCTTTCCTGAGCACTTCCATGATCTCTAAATCGTTTCTTTTTTGCAACATATGTTGCATAAATGATACAATAGTATTTAAGCTTTTTGGTGGAGATGACATCCACATTGATTGCGGTGGAGTAGGGTTAAACTGGTTTAACAAATTTTTCTTGATGGCCTTATTGTTAATCTTGGTTAACTAAAGGATAGAAAAGCTTTTATAGTTAAATGTGTTTAATTTGGTAGGAAAGCGTCATTGAGGGAGGGAATAAGGCAATTTCTCGCGACAGCAAGGATGGGCAAGGAAAAAGGGCGGTATATCAGCGCCTGTGATAATTATTTCAAGGCAATAACCCATATCACAGACCTGCTTGTCCTTGAGGAAATGGGGAAAACTGCCAAAGAACCACACCGAACGCTTCGAGATCCTCAAGCAAAGGTATCATGCTATTTATCATGAGCTTGATAAGATGTTTCCCGTGTACCGCAAATCATACCGGGATGAAATACTCAAAGAAGAACTAGAACAGGTGGAACATGGCTTTGCAGCAATCCTTGCCGAATGTGAAAAGAAGATTGGAAAAATACTTGCGGCGTAAAGAAGTCTATGATATCTTCCTGATTGGCTCTGCTGTAAAAGGAAAAGCGTTTCCAGCAGACATCGATGCAGTTATTGCTTTTCGTGAGAAGAAAAACCCCAGCATTATTCAAGAGGTAAAACAAGAACAGGTACATGCTGAGTATGTGACGCTGGGAGAATTATTCACCCAAAGCCTCTGGCAAACAATTATTCGGGAAGGATATAGTCTACGGGAGAAAAAACAGGTGAGTGCTGCTCTTGGGCTATCCAGCTACGGGCTCTTCACCTTTGAACTGACCTCTTTGAAAAGAAAAGCGCGGTTCAGCCAGGTACTGCACGGGTATAAAGCGGTTTCGCCCCTCGAGGAAGCAAAGGGAAAGCAGATCAAGCCGGGGGCGGTGATAGTGCCTATCGAAAAGGTAGAATATTTTAGGGCGTTTCTGGAAACATGGAATGTGGAGTATGGATTGAAGTATTGCTTTATGGGTTGATGTGTGACTGAAGAGATCAGAGTTATTCAAGAAGTGGAAATGACATCAACGCTGATTGGGGGTGGAGTGAGTTGAAGGTTTAGTAAAATTGAGGCAATAAATTAAAAACGTTCAAGTGTATACTCTTACATTGACTGATCTATCAGAAGGTTGATTTCTACCAACACCGATTTTATAGTGAAACCGTGATGATTTCCCAACATAAATCTCTGCATTCCCACCATTCGGTGTGATTGTTGCAACGTTCTCCTTAATCTTTTGACCAGTATTATCATATATTGCGTAAGCGAAGCTCCTTGTTGTTCCGGATTGAGAGGTCATTTTAACAGCAGCCTTTAATCCGCTAGATGCTGTCCAACAGCCAATGCGGTTTAATCGTAATTTAGCATATTTATTAGGAAATGTACTAGACCCAAACCCGTTTATATTCACAGCACATGTGAGAGCATTAAAGGTGATAGGAAATACTGTAGAATGAGGAACTGGTTGAATAGCAGGAGATGATGCCCCTCCACAGGAAGAGAGTTGAATATCGGCATTAGGCTGGGAGAATCTCGCATCAACGACCCGCACTTTTGTTACAGGATTTTGCCCGGTAGTCGTTGATTGGGATATTCGAATGAAGGTTTGGTAAGCTGTTTGCCCGTCTGGCGTGGATATTTCTGAGCTTGTGCGAGATTGGACAGTTCCCGCTGTTGAACCTCTGAAAGGAATAACTTGCACTGAGCCGCTTACAACGATAGACTTATCCCTTGTGGTGATATCATAAACATAATCAGCATCCACAGACCGTCTCCTGCAGGTTGCTGCTTGCCATGGATTATTATTCGCCTCGCTTGCAGCTGGAGAATTCGATTGGATGGTGTGGAAATCAGCACATTGCGTGGTATCCCTCTCAACCACCTGAGGAGTGAAATCTGTATCCTTGATCTCTATCCGTATCTTACTGCTATCAATGGTGATCTCAGGATCCCCTGTTGCAGAGACAACTCTCCAATCAACATCTGCTTCTCCTTTGTATCTCCAGCGGATATTCTGCCTTACACCAGTTGGTGAAGCAAACCTGACAACGTACCTCTCAGGGTCATGTGATGTTATTGAAAGTTTTCTTAACACACGACAATTTGTGTTGACCCAAGGATTTGCGCGCTGAGTTCCACTAGCACCACCACCAACAACTGGAGGAGTAGCTGCAGCAGGAGCACTAGTAGCAGTGGGAGCACCGCCACTTGCAGGCGTTCCACCAGTACCACCACTAGCACCACCAGACCCACCACCAGCACTTCCACTAGCAGGTGATGAACTAGCAGTATTCGCAGCACCAGCTGGCGATGAAGGAACAGCCACTGGCCGCTTATTGCAAACGCCATTCGGCGCAAAGCGCTCTGGAAGCCAGGTGTTCAACTTATCAGGAACACAGGAAACACACTCACTTCCCGCCTGCCCTGCCACCTCAACAAAACTTGCCCCAGTATCGAACTTGCAGACAATATTGCTCATGATGCATGCCCAAAACGTCCCGGAGAGAGACCCAGCTGCTGCCTTGCAGAAATCAGTATACGTTTCTGCCGGAGTACTCTGAGGGAGCGCATTAATAAATTGGAAACTGATCCTGCTCGTCCCCTGCGTTGCAGGCTCTAATTTCAGCTGTAAAACATAGAATTTTGCCGTTTCGCCAAGCTGCAGCTGAACACCAAGATATTTTGCCTGGCCAACCTCAGAGAATGCGAGCGCGACAGCACCACCCTGCTGAACAAGCTGGCTGATTTCCACGAATTGGGGCGGCAGCGCTCCTAGCGCAATTAAGCCAGTACCATCACTCACCTTATAAGACAGCTGAATATCAGGGATCATCCCATCCTGCACACCAACTGTTCCTGTATTGATATGGAATGTCTTCATATCAGTCCCGTCTGGATTAAAATTTCCATATGCGACCCGTGACTGCCCAGTTGCTGGCAGGTCAAGCGTGATCATATTAGTTGTCCCACCTGCCACTGGCTGCTGCGTTGTTGCCGCAGTTATTGGAATGCCCTCCGGCTTGATATAGACCCATTTCTTATTTTCTGTGTTCTCAATGTAAAAATCCTCAGCGATGAGCAAGGGGCGAACTAGACGAAGCCTCAGATCAACAGTTGGCGCCCTTGGGCTGCTGATGACCCAACTCTCACCCTGCCGAGAAACAGTGATGACCTGATACTGTGTGGGGATGCCATTTGTAATGACCACACGAAGGATGTCTAGCTGAGCCTGCCCTGGATTTATTGCCCCATAGATATCAACAATCCCAGAGCCCTGCCCTGATGTCAAGATGACATCAACCAGCCGATCATTGCCTTCAAGATTCAACCTTCTTTGCTCAATCCGATATTTTACCATGTCTCCAGCAACGCCTGCAGGGATGATGCTCTGGTAAGCAGGATTCGTCACCATGTTGAAGAGAGCCGGGGTGTTGTCAATCACCCTGATAGTAAATATCTTTGTTCCTGCCAGGGATTGCTCTAAGGCAGCGATGGGACTCGCAAAATTGTCAAGAAGATTGCTTTCTTGGCCTTGAGGCGTCCAACCGCTCAGATAGATGGAACGAAGCTCAGGACCGTTCTTTAAGATTTTCAACTGCGTCGGGTATGGCTTTATCTGACTCAAGAGGAGATTATAGGAAGTTTGCTGCCCTCCTGAAAAGTCCTTGGAACGATCAACTACCTGCAAGCCGGCAAGAACACTTGTTCGCGAATCTTGGAGGTTTACCTGGAAAACACCCTGCCCTTCAATGCTCTGGACAGTGCCAGACAAGGGATAAGAAGATACGCCATCAACCTTTGTGACAAACAATTGATCAAATACCTGCACATCACCATTCTCGATGGCAAACCGCTCGGTTGCAGTGAAAAGAGGCCCATAATCCACGAGGCCCTGATCAATAAGGTCTATCCTTGGAGCAACAGCTGGCCCTGGAATGCCTGGAAGAGGATAGCCAAATGCCCCCCCTGTAGGATCGTAAGGAATTGTTGCTATGGTCTGGGGCACATCTGGAATGGCAGCTACCGGGGATGGGGGTGGTGCGCTAACAGGCCTGGGGAAAGCAGGAGTGCCAGCTGCCAGAGCTATGCTTGAACATATCAAAATAAATACAATTCCACACGCAATTGCTTTTCTCATATTACCGTTATCGTGACCCTCTGCCTTGTTGTAGTGTAAGGGGAACTGGTAAAATAATCCCTTGCGACAATATCAACAGTATATGCTCCTGGAAACTTCATCTGATAGCACAATTGATCATTGTTTCCAGCAATGCGGACATCACCTGGCATCCTGTAATTGGTCGTTCCTGGCATCGGGGAAAAAGAGTCGACAAACACTGATGGAGGATTAAAGGAAAACTGCACATCAATTGGGACACAAACAGCTGCAGCGCCAGCAATGGCAGTTATTGATGATGGAGCATTAATAGTGTATGCCTGGCTCGATGAAGGCTTCTTTACTTCAACAGCAAAATTGTAGAGGAATGGGGCAGCATGCGGATCTGCAAGGGAGATGATGACAATATCCTCCTTTGGGTCATCAAACGCCACTACAAAGCCATACTGGTTGGCAATGGGGGAGAGCTTTGCATCCCTCATCTGAGGGCTAGACACGATGCCCGGCATCTGGTCTATCAGGGAGAGGATATCCATAATTGCACTTTTCATCGCGCCAAAACGATACGGGGCAGCGGCGGAAAACGAAATATAATCATGAGAACCTGACGCGTCCTGGATGGTGATTGGGTATTCTAAAATTGCCTTCGTGTCAATATCTGTGTAAACAGGAGTGATCCTGGGCTCTCCAGCGGCGATGACTTCAGTGTTGTATTCCCTAAAGAGCTGGTAATTATCGATGCAGCGGAGGAAATTGTTTGCGATATCCTGCTGCAACTGCGCATCAAACTCATCAGTCCTTGTCCAGAACGCAGAAGAAACTTGGCCCTTATCATTCCTGTAATACAAGGAGATGGGATCACTTGTCCGGGCATCCCTTGTTGGGAGAAGTCCACCGCCATCAATCGAAAACTCGAGAATTCCCCGATCCAATGCAGAGCCCAGGCATTCATTCGTGAAGGTCTCTACTGCTGATGAGAACTGCCTGTTTGCCAATGCTTCCTGGACACCTGATGAGAGGGTCTGCTCCACGGTCTTAGAATTCACATAAAGGATGAAAGCAATGACTACAACAAGGATGATTCCTACCACCATGAACATAGTGATCTGTGATTTCTTATTCAGTCCTTTCATAGTCGATCCATATCGGTCTTAATACATCCAGGCCATCTGCATTTGACAGAGTTTTTTTAATGAAGCAAACGCTGCCAAACCGGGTGCTGCCTGCTGGGCAGGTGAACGTGATCTCAGGGGCATGGGCTGCATCCCTATTCTGGCGCGCTTGAGGATTCAAGCCCTGCGTGGTCCCAGGATCAATCTGCCCGCTAATGGCAGCCCATATCTGGGAGATGATGAGGAGCAATGTAAGGATACAGAGTCCGATGATGAGGGAACGCTTCATGATGAACCTCCCAAGCTTGCACAATTGAGCTCATTTACGTTCTGGCAACTGTTGCGGATTGAATTGCACAGGTTTTGCTTATCTTCATAGATTTGAACAGTTTTTTGGTTAAGATCCTGACCTGCTACACATTGACAATTAAAACCAATATTTTGCTCGATTATCCCATTTCCCAACCTGCAGGCAACAATCTTCCTCTCTGAGCAATAGAGATGGACTTTATCTGTATTTTCTGAATCAATCTCACACTCTGGCGTTCCTGTTTCTTCCTGAGAATCTGCTGTTCCTGCGCTAATCTGCGCAGCAATCCTGTCCCTTTCTGCCAAGCCTGCATCTGTACTAGGCTGCTGCCAGTATTGGCCGAGAAGATTAAGCAAGGAGGATAATTGATTGAGCAAAACATCATGCTGCGGCTGTGAAGCAACCTGGCCGGAAACGGCAGTGGTGAAGCAAACAGCACTTGTTTTTTCGGAGATAAGATTTAACAGTTCTCCGATCATATTGTTCCACTCAGAGTCTTGGATTCTTGCCGCAGGATATGATCTTCTCAACCGGGATATCCGTCCGGAAAGCGCAGTCCCCTGGTAGGGAAGATTCTGGCGACTAAAGCTTTGCTGTGTTGTTCCTGAGGGTAACACATCATCACACCGCAGTGCAGGATTAAAGATGGTACTTCTGATAGCATTATTCAACCCAGCATTTGTACCTATAGACAATGAAGACGAATACGTGATATCTCCCAATTCCTGGTGGTTTGGAGCGGTCCCAGTCATTTCAGCAGAGACAGTTCCAACGAATAATGCCAACACCATAAGCAGCAGTATCTTCCTCATACCGCACCTCCTGCAACCGTGAAGTTTACCTTTTTCCTGGCAGTCTTTCCGGACAACTTATCCTTCACGGTTATCTCGATCGTGTACTGGCCGACAGGATAATCATTGTCAATGGCAAAGTCATTCCTGAACGGCAGGAAGAATATCTCGCTTTCCATCGCATATTCCTTGTCAATAATAGAATTGGCGGAAAGGTCAGGGAAAAGGCTGCCATCAGGGCCGGTCGTGGTAACATCCTCAACAATGCCGAAATGATACAACCCATCTTCCTGCACCTGCTCGAGGCCCTGAACTTCAATGTATATATGGGCATCATCGCCATGATAAAAAGTGGTCGTGGATTTCGCCTTGTAATTATAAAACGCGTCAATGGACTCTGCAAAAGAAAAAGAGGAGATAAAGAATGATGCCTCTTCAACAACGACCCCTGCAGTGATGGATTTTACCTCATCATCAGAAAAGGTGAGTTCATTGTCCTGAGCGCTCATTTCTACCGGAGCAGTATATTGGGGCTCTGGCGCTTTCTCAACAGGAGGCGGGATAATCTCAGTCTTTGGCCTGTTCATGATCATGATTCCTGAAGCGATGGCAATCAACAGGATGGCAGTAATGCCGGTGTAGATGATCGCCTTTGAAAGATGAGGCTCAGACCTTCCAACAGCCTCATGTAATGATAAGGTGATAGTAGCTTCTGGCCATCCCTGATCCCTGAGCGCCTGCTTGATTGATTCTAATGAGTATCCCTGCTTTACCTGGCTTTTGATGTAGGAGATGATCTTTTTGTCAGTCACTCAGGGTCACCTCCACATGCACTCAAGTCTATCCCTCCCTCATATTTTTCAGCATTCAGGGTGAGGAGATCACACAGCAAGGTTTTTACTTCAGTATCAGAAGATTTGAGAAGGTCTTCGAACGCTGCCTTCAGCTCTCGGTCAGTGAACTCGAGCCTTGTATCCCCGCTTAAAGCAGCAGAGTGCTTGAGCTTACGGATCAACACCTCGATCTTTTGATCCATCTGAGCAGTATTCCTTGGAGCAGGAGCCTCTACATCGTCAACTGCTCCCGCAAACGCAACAATGGTTGGCACAAGATTCACATTGCCTACAGCAACATAAAAATTACCATCTGCCGGAAGGACTATATTCCTCTCGCCCAACATGATCCTTGGATTCTTACCAGTGAGCGGCTGTATGGTCAGAGAATATGGCTTGACCAAAGGTATTGGGGGAACATCTGATTCCTGTGAAATGGTTGGCTGTTCATCCTGAGCATCAGAAGGACTCGCCACTCCAGCAGATTCCCCTGAAGAAGTGATGATGATATTGCCAAAATATTCGGTTGCTGGCCTGTCAATAGTGTTGCCCGTGTCAGCAGGAGGAGCGCCGATGAGAAGCCTTGAAAAAACCCGCTCTGTCCCAACAGGAAAGCTCAAGATTCCTTGTGATGGTTGGTTGTTCACCTTCAAAACATCACCCCATTCTATCGTGTACAGATTTCTTCTCTGCTGGAAAGGAACCTGCGCAGAGGCCATCTGACGGAAAATGCCATCACCTGAATCAGCAGAAAAGATAACCTTGATCTTATCAGCCGTTCCCTTCACACGCTTCACATTCAAAGAGTATCTGGGATACGCGTCCATGCTTTGGAGGGCAAGAAGGTATTCGGTTGTTTCCTGAACTGGGGAAATTGTTTGGACCGGAGCGCTATGCTGCTCTAGAGAGGGATCGGAGAGATAGGGAATAGAACCAAGATTCTGGTAGAGGGAGTTTGTTGCACCCCCCTGCCGAAAAAAGAGTGCAGGATTGCTGTTCATCCCCTGAAAATTGTTATAAATCCCATTCTGGGCAAAAGGATTATACCCTTGCGCCCCTGCTAATTGGTTGAATCCAGAATAAGGATTATACCCCGAATAAGGATTAGAGGGTGGATAAGGATTAGATCCCGAATAAGGATTAGAGGGTGGATAAAGATTAAAGCCCTGCATGCCGGTAATTCCCACAACGGCAGCAACAGGGATACCTTGAGCACCTGGTTCCTGACCAGCCGGCAATGATTGATCTGCCTCAGATGCAATTGCAGCAGGAGAGAGGAAGATCTCAAGCTTTCCGTCAGTCACCTTAATACCTGCTGAGGAGATGTCGTACTCCAACGGCTGAGGATTGCCGTTATGGGCATGATGATAATACCTTTGTGAAGATGAGCCAGACATCATAGGATTGCAGTTGCCAAGCGGGGGAATTTGCGCACTGCCGATTAGGGCATTGCAGCCATGGTCTGGATCAAAAGGGATGCGAAGTTCTGAAGCAGCTGCTGCGAGAGGAAGTGAGATGATGAGCAGGAGGACAAGGAAGGTTTTCATTGCGGGCACCCCACCTGCCATCCAAACAGGTCATCTGTCGTGCATCCAGTTGAGTAGCGAACAATCTTGATTTCCCCTGATTTATATCCCCAGCATTTGATAATATTCCCCGGCCCAACATACACATTTGTCCGATAATTGCTCGAATCAATGCTCGGGAGGAACTGTGCCCTGCGCTCGCAGGCTTTCTCATCCGAAAGCGCCTCTCGCACTTCATCAACTGATTTTTGAGTAATCCGAATGGCAGTTGTATCCTGCTTTAATTCAATAACTGTATTGGTGTCCTCTTTCGTAAACCCTATCACCTTTCCCGTTTCAGAAGGGAACATGACATAGCCGAGGGGTTTTCCAATATTGGTTGATAATGTGGGGTTTATGATGAAATCATTTGCTGCAAGGTTGAGAGGGAACATCTCCGCTTCGTTTGGTGTGAAGAAGAGGACTTTTGTTTGTGCAGGATACTCTGTCTCTCCGACTTTGTATGAGGCTGAAAGAGCAGCAATAGAGAATGCCAGCGGGATCTTTTTATTGCCGATCCAAATCTCAATTGTCTTGTCGCCAACATCAAGCGGGATGGTGATGCCATCAGCATTAACAATGACTAAAGTTTCTGATTGAGTGTTTTTTGCTCCATTGCCTTCATTTAGAGATGCTTGTGGAGTGGCAGCACCCCTAGATTCCCCAGGGGAATTTTCCTCAGATGATGATCCTTGGGGAATTGGTGAATTGGAAATTGAAGGTAGAGCAAAAACATGTGCCGGTTTTTTTAATGCAGGATACGTAATCTTTGCATCCCTGACATCAACTGCCATGTCATTAAAAGTGGTAATGCGGTTATTGATCGCGATCTTGAAGAGGTACCCATCATCACCCAGCCAGTAAGAGAGAGGAGCATCTGCCCGGACAGCAAGCTCTGTTTGGACTCTTTTCTGAGAACCAAGGACCTTATATGGGGAGTCAATCAGCAGTGATGAGGCAGATGAAGGATGAATGAGAATGTTGTCTACTGAGAGGAGATCACCCCAGGGAGGAATAATGAATGATGTGTCCTTTGCGAGGAATACGGAAAGCTTGTCAACAGTGACTTTGTCATAGACACTTTGACCAATAGTATCGCTCTCGATCTTGACTTTTTGCTTGACAGGAATATTATTGAGTTCTGCCTTCATCGGGGATGTCCAGGCAAATGCGTATTTTTTGTTATTTGAGCCTATCAAGACAAATCCACTCTCCGTGAAATCAAGGTCTGCTGGAATCATGAAGGCTGCGCTGTAGGGAATGTTATGGAACAATATCTGGAACTCGGGCGCTTTTTCCAACGGCTGGAAGGCAATGCCAAAAATACCATTGATGATAAAATCACCCTTAGTCTTTGCCCGGATAATGGTTGGCCCCTGCACGAAGGCCTTTAGCTCTGCTGTGTTGGCAGAAGATTGCGGCTGCCCGGGGGGAGGAGGAGGTGCTGTCCTGAATACTGCCTTTGCCTCATCACCAGTTTTTACGTTATCAGCATATGTCCTGAAAGTATTATAGAACTGGGTGAGCATATCATTATTCATCTGGTCAGCAACGGAAACATCAGGTCCATCAAGATTAAAGAAATATGCAGAGCCTCGCTTGAAGAACTTGCCTTTCAACTCCCCGGTTTTTAGGTTTTCGCCGACAATGATATTCATAGGAATATGGATAGCAGATTGGACATCATCTATTAGAGGATTAATGGAAGAAACCCCCAAAGCCACCCAGACACCATCATTCACAGTCTTGATGAATAAGGGGGAGCTATCAAGTGGGATGCCATCTGCAGCTTCTCGTTTTGGGTGATAGAGTAAGAATGACTTACAAGTTGCACCGTCAACAACACAGAAGTTCTGGCCGTCTTGGAGTGGTCGTGCTGCTGATTCCTGAAGAGTAAGCGGGAGAGAGAGCTGACTAGCGCCATTTCTTGTCAACCGGGCACTCAGCGAACTGCACCACTGGTTGATGTCCCCTCCTTCCAGCAGGATGGCAAAGAAACGGTCAATTTCCTGAACTGAGAAATGCTCCGGGGAAAAGCCAGCGCATAAAAGGTCATTTCCCGCATCAGCCTGGTAACTGAGCGGGCGCATCGTCATGAATTCATATAAGTTGTCCTGACATTGGAATACCCTGTAAGGCTTTGGGTGCAATGGGTATTTTCTCTGAGTGGTTGGAAAAGGCCTCCACACGGTCACAGAATATTGCTGCTTGCCGATGATAATATCGGTTTCAACATACGCGCACGTCTTGTCTCCAATCTTAAACTTTACCCCTGACAACAAGGGCTCTTGCTTTGGGATGATGGAGATATCGTTGATGGACAAGGAGAAATGCTGGCCGACGATGAGCTGTTTTAATGCAGTTTCATGGGGGGCTGCCTGGACGAATGGAAGCAGAATGATGAGCAGGATGAGGAACTTACGCAACCGCCTTCACCTCTATCTCCAAAATGTTTTGGGGATTGATGTATATCTCATCCTGGCCAATTGCGAGGAACATGTTCACGCGGTAGGGAAGCGAGAAATAATATCCATCATAGATGATGTCGAGCTTGTTCTCATGGAAACGGAGGGTGGCTGTCTTTTGATTTGTGCCGGTGAAGATTATTGAAGAATGATCAGTGTTGCCCATAAGAATGGGGTGGAAAGATTCCAGAAATCCTACCCTTATGCCTTCCCTCTGGCCGGGAATTGCAACTAAAATACATGATCCTGATTCTGTTATAGAACGAACACAGGAAGCTGGCTCTGCCTGGCGAGCAGATGGACCGGAAGGAATGAACGGAGCGATGAGTGAGCGAGACACGGGTGGGGGTGTCTCTGCTGGTAGTGAAGGAGTTGGTGCGGGGGGACCTACTGGTGGGATATCATCGACAGCATGTGGAGAAAGATCAACCCTCCCCTCAGCAGGTGTTGGGAAACCAGGAGAAACAGTATCAGCAGCACCGACGTAGAAGCCAATGGCAAGCAAGACAAGTGCTACGAGCGGGATGTATTTTTTCATCATACCCTCTTTTCGTCAATAAGCTGGATTAATGGTATATAAATGTTATGGTGAAAGAAAAAGAAAAGAAAAAAGGGAGAAATTATTCGAGGGCATGAACAGCATCACCGCCATGAAGAGTGCGTTCAACTGAAGGAGAAAGCGTTAATACTTATGACCAAACACCACCTTCTCCAAGTAAAGCTCCATTTTAGCCACATCATAAGAAAAGATAATGCGCAACTTCCCAACCCTCACCCGACAACTGCCCTTTAAGTCATAATGCAAAAACTTATATTTTGTAGGGTCCTGGGCAATTTCTTCTATTTTCTGTCTGGCCTGGCTTTGCAGAGAACCGCTTAACTTCCTGAAATCTTTTGAGAACTCCTTTGTCGGAAGAATCTTAAAGGGCGTTCCACTCATCAAAATCTCTCTTTTTTATTTGATCTTTAGCCTTAGCATAAGACTCCATAAACTCACTGTCAGACATCAACTCCAAAGACTCAATGATCGCATCAAACTCACCCTTAACCCTCACTAAATCAGCAATTGCCTCCTTCCTAACAGTAATTGTACCGCTCATCATGAAGAAAGAGGGCTGCCGTATTAATAAATGTTACGCTTAAAAACCTGTTCCCAAAGCATTCCTGAACAAACAATTCAGCAGCAACACTGCCAAAAAAATTCGTAATGTCTATAACCTCCCAAGTAGCTCCTTTGTAGAATAAATAATAACCTTAGATTGTTCCTTCAAACGCTTATCATTAGACTAAATCGGACAACCCAATCTTAATGCAAGGGCAAAATATAACACGTCATTCTCGTCAGGAGAAACCGCTTTGGCAGCATCAAAAAAAGAAAGATATTCCTCAGCAGGCACCACAACGATGATCTCCTTGACAGCATGCATCACCTGAACAAAATCTTCCCTAGACCGAAAAGTCTTCTTTAGAATGAGATTCTGATGCTTTAAAAACTCCTCGATAATGAAATCAGGGGTAACCAACAGCACATTATCAGTGAACTACCACGGGTCTCGCTCTGAGCTCGACTCGTGGCGTCTCTTGCTTATGCTGAATAACCCAGCAGCGTTCGCTGCGGCCTATGCTCTAGTTCCTTCCAGTGTTTCTTCTGTCCTTCTGTGATGTATCTTTTTACCGTCTCAGAATTAACTGCGCCAACTGTTCTGTGAAAGTATCCACAACTCCAGAATTTCTTTCCCCATAACTTGTCGCTGAAAAGATAGCGATGTCCTTTCCGCATCATCCTGCTTGAATAGGTCTTAAGCTGCCCTACAAGCACAGGAATTTTCCAGTTCTTCCAGTTCCTGACGAACAAATGCAAATGATCCGGACCGCATTCTATCGCTGCAATATCAACCTTCATCTCTCTTGAGCGCTGGATTATATATGCTATCGTCAGTTCTCTTGCCAAAGACTCGACAAAAATATCACGCCTGTATGCAGGCGTGAACTGCAAATGAAGGTTTGTCTCGCCGACAGTGTGCCCACAATTAGGGTAAGACTTAGGAGGTAATAAAATGGCAAAGAAATCAAGCAAATCGTTTTACTCACTGGCACAAAAGGTGCTGCAGGAGAGCAAGAAACCAATGCACTACGCAGAGATCACTAAGGAGATTTTGAAGGTAAAAGAGAGTAAAGGAAAGACTCCAGAAAGGACTGTCATTGCGGTGATTATGCGAGATACTCATAACGTCTTTACGAGGCAAGGAGAAGGCATTTTCGGGCTTACTTCCTTCAAAGAGTCTGGAAAGCCTTCCAGTATTTAGCTACCTTTTCAGCACAATAACGAGGATTATTTATAGACTCGTTACTTAAAGTTTACTTAAACTTACTTCAAATTACTTAAATTGGTTGAAGTAATCTTTTCTCGTCTTCAAACAGATAAATTTATAAATACTTCAAGTTTACTTAAACTTACTTCAAGTTACTGTAAAAGGCTGATAGTAAAATGGACAAAGAACAACTATTGAAGCGTATTGAGGAAGGAGAGAGCGAAGAAGTAGAGCTCAAAGAATCATGCTCTAGCAACAGTAAAATTTCTGAAACAATTTGTGCATTTGCTAATACGGATGGTGGATACATAATCTTCGGAGTTACAAAAAATAGAGAAATAAAAGGACTGGTCTGCGATTTTGATAAATTCCAGCAAGACATTTCTAATGCGAAGCAAAACATAAGGTCATCTCCCACCATCTCTTCTGACATACATACTATAAATGGGAAAAAGATTCTTGTGGTAGAAGTTCAGAGAGCCACAGACAAGAATGCACACACATTTCAAGGTTGTGTTTGGGTAAGAGTTACAAGTACAAACGTGAAATTGGAAGGCCAGAGCCTCATCGATTTTCTGAAGAACCGCCAGCTTCTCTGCTTTGATGAACAAGACTCCGATGCAACATTGGATGATCTTGAAATAAAAAAAGTGCAAAGCTACCTTTCAAAAAGAGGGCAGCAAGACTACCTCAAATCAAAATCACTTACTGATTTTCTCGTAAGCAATATGCTTGCTAAATCAAATGGGAAAATGAAGATAAAAAACTCTGCCATCCTATTCTTTGCAAAAGAGCCATTCCGATGGTTTTCCCAAAATGAAATAAGAGTAGTTCGCTTTGGAGGCACAGATGCAGTAAACGTTATTGCACAGCGAGACTTTAAGCAAGATGTTATCGAGGATATTGAGCAAACAATCGACTTCATACGTGAGAACCTCTCAAAAAGATTTGTGATACCTGAAGACTCTCCAAGACGAATAGAGATTGAAGAATATCCGATGCAAGTAATTAGAGAAGCAATTGTCAATGCAGTTGCCCATAGAGATTACTTCAGCTATGATTCTATTCAAGTAAACATCTTCCCCGATAGAATAGAGATATCAAATCCTGGCTCACTGCCCAGAGGCCTTGTAAAAGAGTATTTTGGCAAGAGGTCTGTAAGACGAAATCCAATAACTTATCGGTTACTAAGAGACTGTAATTATGTGGAAGGATTGGGTACAGGAATTCCAAGAATGATAAATGAAATGAGAAAAGCAGGCCTCAAAGACCCTGAGTTCAATTTTGAGGGAGATTTTTTCATTGTTTACCTGCGTAATGCAAAAGGGAACATACGGCCAATCGAAAAGTTCAAGGATTTGAATGACAGGCAAATAAATGGCATTGTTTACCTCCAGCAAAACAGGACAATAAAATCCAAAACATACGCAAATATCAACAGCGTTTCCCTTCCTAGCGCACTCAAAGATTTAGCAGAAATGATAAGATTTGGATATTTGAAAAAAGTAGGCTCTTTTAGGGGAGCATACTATGTTCTTGATGAGAAAACAGCAGAAAAGCTTAAGGTAAAACAATGACTCAGACTCAACTTAAACCAGAGCAGCTTGCACGCAAGTTCATAGATGAGCATCTGCAAAATACTGGGTGGAAGCCTCTTCGGCAGCATGATAAAGTTCCTTCCAAAATTCCTACTATATTTGCTTAATCATCACAAAACAACCGAAAATCTCTCTCATCAATCATACGGAATGAGAATGCCGAGAGTTTCTGAAAAACATTTTGAGAATGTTTTTGTTAATTTGCCACCAATTCCTGTTCAGAAACAAATTATTGCCAAGCTTGATGCATTCTTCAGAGAATATGACATCTTGAAAGAAAAAGAAAAGAAAAAAGGGAGAAATTATTCGAGGGTATGAACAGCATCACCGCCATGAAGAGTGCGTTCAACTGAAGGAGAAAGAGATCTTTTTAGGAGAAGACAACCCTATTTTTTCATTAACTCAAAAAACTCGTCCAGACCCAAACCAGCCTGCCTGATAATAGCTCTTAGAGTTCCACGAGCAATCTCACGATGATTAGGAACAGTAATACGACGGAACGGAGGTTCCTTGCACCTCAGAATGAGATGGCTACCCGTCTGATGATCCAATTCATACCCTAGATGAGACAAAATTTTAACAACCTCAGTACCAGAAAGCAAGGGGAGCTTACCCAACCTCAATAATCTCCTCATCTATAGAAGGAGGAACAGGCTCACCATGTTTTTTTAGGCTGGCAACATATCCTTGAACAGCATCACGAATATTATTTACAGCTTCCATCCTTGATTCTCCCTGAGAAATACATCCAGGAAGAGCAGGGACTGATGCAATAATCATACCATCCTCATCAGGTTCAAGAATAACACGGTATTTCATGAAGAGAAGAAGCGACCTGAAGTATAAATAGATTTCTAAAAAACAATGAGAAAAATAGCAGGTGAAACGAGGATTATAAGTATTTTTCAAATTCTTCTCGCTCCATCTTCAGATCATGCTTAATGATCTTATTCAACAATCCTCGATCAATATGATCACCAGGATGATTAGGAACAGGTGTTGTTCTCCCATCAGGGTGCTCAAAGAACATGTGAGAACCTTTCTGACGCTTGAGCATGAAACCAAGAGCAGAAAGAACTTTTATTAGATCCTTTGCAGCCAGCAAAGGAAGCTTAGATAATTATACCTCCACATCAACCTGCTGGAGGCTCAAAAACCGGGAGACCTTCATATCAGGTTTCACTTCAAGATATAATTCAATTGCTTCTTTTGTCCTTGCCAACAACTCATCATAGGAACTAGCTTGAGAATGGCAGCCTGGAAGCTCAACTACCTCAGAAATTAAGTAGCCATCTTCTCCTCTTTCAACAATGATATTGAATACCTGTTTCATGAAAGAAGGAATGCTTTGAGAGTATAAAAACATTGCTAAAAACAATTCACACAGACGGCAACAATAATAACGTCAAGAGAACGGTTTTGTGCCAAAACCTTCGCTCAGAGACTGAGCGATCCGCGCCATTGTTGTTTTCCCTACAGGTTAATGAACGAAAAGCTTAAATACTAATTGATAATCATTAGTTATCAATTAATAAACATAGGTGATTAATATGTCAACAACGCTCATCCAAAAAGAACATTCACCAACACTCAACACAGTAATAATGGTAGAAAAAATACTCCAACAAGCAGAAGGAAGCATCATCACAATAGCAGAACTAAAAAGACGACTGCCAAAACAAGTAAACCACAACGTTCTCAAGACAATACTCATCTACCTAGAAAAAAGCAATAAAATAGGCGTGACGATGCAAGGAATAACCTGGATCCATAACACAAACCAAAACCTAAGAAACGCAATAAAAACAGGAATGGAATTATAAAAAAAAAACAAGAGTAATATTCTCACCAGAGGCAGAGGAAGTATACAAATATCTCAACGAGAAAGTACGGAAAAAACCCTAATACTTAAACTTCTTTTTGTAAGTTTTATGATCCATCCATTCAAGCACAATGGAGACAACTACAATCTCCTGATTCTCTACAGAATAGAGTAATCTCCATGCATCAGGAAGATTATATTTCCATAAATTATGAACTTTATACTTCTGAGCATACTCCTTAGGAATCAACCTTTTGGGAATTTGAATACCGCAGAAAGCATTTTCTTCAAGGTCCTTAAATGCCCTGACCAACCAATGGTATATCTTATTCTCACCAATTTCACTTAATTTGTCAAATGATTCCTTTACTTTCTCATCCGCAAATTTTACTTTTGAAGGCAATCTCATACTTCACTCCAGAATAGATTCTTGTTTTTTATATGTTCGCCTCTGCTTTTAGGATAGTATATCCAGCCTATTTTTCCTTCTGAATCAATCGATATCTTTCTTGAATAGAGTAAGTAATCAATTACCACACAAAATGTTTGATACATCATTTTTTTTGGCAAATGCTCCCAAAGTGATCTTTTCTTGAACTCACCATCATTTTTTTGTATAAATTCCTCTACCATAAGCACAGTATCTAATCTTGGGTATCGCAAAATTTGTTTTATTTCCATGTTATATCATATGATATAACAACTGATATATAAATATTTCGGAGTTCTGGCTTAAAATACAAATACCCCCAACAACTACTCCACCACATGAACGTTTCTGTAAAAACCCTAAATTCAAAGTTCTACCCGCTACCCCAACGAAGACAAATAAGGCCATTGAGAAGAATCATACGACCGGGAAGGAATAGTTTGAACAGCAGAAATCAACGTCTCAAAAGACACTAAAAACGACTCCAAAGGAACATCAACAGAAACAGAAAAAGACTGCAAAGAAGACTCCCGATCAGACAATTTAACAGAAACAGGATAATCCAATAACACCTTAGTGTCTGTTAGCGTTGGCAAAAGGGTAATAGAAGGACTGCCCAAAGAAACAACATCAACGTTGTATTGAGAAAACAAAGACAACCCATCCAAGCAATCAAGCAAATTGTGCTGGAGTACGTTTGATGCGCCCTGCAAAAGAACATCACGGGAATACAAAACAGAACCCTGCTGATTCACATCAACATAAAAAACAGAAACACCATTCACTTGCAAAGGAAACACCCCGCCAGTATTCAACACTTCCCTTAATCCAGCATCAGAAGAAATCTCCAAGCATTCCTGAACAAACAATTCAACAGCACGAACAGAATCACCACCACGCAAAGAACGCTCAACAGAAGGAGAAAGAGACCTTTTAGTGGAAGAGAGATTGATGACCGAAAAGTATAAATAGTTAATACACATAACACATTTAACACACAGGTGAGATATATGCCAACAATAACCCTTTCAGTACCAGAAGAACTAAAAAAAGATATGGATGCTGTGCAAGAAATCAACTGGTCAGCAGTAGCAAGAGAAGCAATAAAAACAAAGCTAGAGCAAATAAACATTCTCAAGCAGATCACAGCGAAATCACATCTCACAGAAAAAGACGCGCTTGAGCTAGGAAGAAAAATAAACGAAAGCATGCACAAAAGACATAAACAATGAAACTCGTGATAGACGCAAATATCATCATCTCAGCGCTTATTGCAACAGAGGGAAAAACAATAGAACTCATATACAACGATTCCATCAAGCTGTTTGCGCCAGAATACCTCTTTGAAGAAACAAAAAAACACGAAGGAGAAATTGCAATAAAAGCAAGGAAGAACTAAGGGCATTTCTTTCACTCATAGAAAAAAAGATAACAATATCGCCAAAAGAGGATTATCAACAATACCTTACACCTGCAAAGCACATCACCCCAGATGAAAACGACACAGAATACTTTGCTTTAGCACTAAAACTCTCCTGCCCCATCTGGTCGAATGACAAAAGACTAAAGAATCAAGAAAAAATAAGAATATTTTCAACAACAGAACTACTTCACTACATGAAGGTTTTATAAAAAGCAACAAGAATAGCAGGCGAAACGCTTTTTCTTTCGAAAAAACTCAGGCTCCAAGACTCGAGAAAACCTTTTGACTGAGAAAACAAAACATTTAAATACAAGACATTTCTTACTTATCTTGTAAACAGGTGGTTTTAATGGAAGCAGAAACAATCGGAATAGGGAGCATAAGCTCAAGAGGACAAATAGCAATACCAGCAGAGATAAGAAGAGAACTAAAACTCAAAGAAGGAACACGAGTGCTCTTCTTCACCCAAGAAGACGCAGTAATCATGAAAAAAATAACAACAGAAACATTCTCAGAGATAACAAAACCATTTAGGGAAGCAAAGAAAAAAATAACAGAAACAGAAGTGGCAGACCTCATACATAAACTACGAAAAAAATGATTCGAGTCACCCTTGACACAAACATATTAGTGTCAGGAACATTCTGGACAGGAGACTCATATAGAATCCTTGAACTTATAGATAAGAAAAAAATCACCAGCATACTCTCAAAGGAAATAATAGCAGAATACATAAATACAGTAATCAGCGAAGAAATAACAGAAAAAATAGAAAACAAAAAACTCATCGCAGCAAAAACAGCCCAAAAAGTGGTCATGATGTCAGAGATAGTTGAACCAACAAGAAAAATAGACAGAATAAAAGAAGACCCAGAAGACAACAAAATACTCGAATGCGCAACAACAGGAAAAGCAGGCTACATTATCACAAACGACAACCACCTCCTCAACATAAAAGGATTTGAGGGGATAAAAATACTCACACCGAGACAATTTCTAGAAGAATAGTATTTAGTCACTAAAAAGTAACTAAAATAACGAAAAGCTTATAAAGAGAAAAAGTAATCCTAGAGCATGAGCCTCACAAGAAGAGAATTCTTAGCAGGAATGGGAGCAGTAGGAATCACCATAGGAATGCCACACAAAGCTTACGGGCAACAACAACCATTGTATGCAATTTTGCCACAACCAGAACGATTAGTGGACAGAACCATTGATACTCATGATCCTATAGGAAACAAATATGATATTGGTGCTTCAGTCTACCACGTTGATGCAGAAGGAAGAAACAGAGGAGACATAGAGATTTCTGTAAACTGGCAACCACTCGATGACACAAGAATGGCAGACATTAGCGGCGTCGCACTCTACCATCATTCTTCTGCTACGGTTACAGGGATAGAATATGTCAGCAATGCTTCTCGAAGTGAACACAACCCCTGGAGAACAACAAGAACAGAAGGAAACTTCATCAGAGGAATAGAAAGAACAGCAAAACAACTAGGACTAAAATACATTGTTGGAGCATTGAAATGGTTCTTCGAAACAAGCAACAGAAGAGAAAACGAAGGACTAGCAACTGAAATTGGTACTTTAGAACAAAGACTAGGAAATTCAGGATATTCATGCTTGTCTCTCGATCACATACCAGTACAAAACACAAGCGAATACCAACAACACGGAATAAGATTCAGATTACATGCATCAGCTGATGAAGGACAACCAATAACAACAGAACCAATTTATTTGCTTGTTACTTATGCTGCTGGAACAAGAGCAGGAAACCAAAGAACATTCCTAGTAGAAGCAGCACAAGGAAAACCACCACGAATTTTGAGAGAAGAAAGACAAACAATTCCGACGAGGAAGGCGGAAGTAGTGAACGAAAGCGGATGGATGGTTTTCGATCTTGAGAGTCCACAGACGAGAAACAGAGACATATACAGAATGCAAGTAGGAACAACAGAAATACAACCAGTAGTGAGCACTGAGGGGATTGATGCTCAAGCAGATATTACAAGAGACAGAAGAAGAATAGCATTCGTAAGCACAGCAGAAGGAAAACTTAATATCTACAATATCTACATAGCAGAGTATACAGGAGAACCAATAACAGACATAAGACAAGCAAGAAGAATAACAGAAGGAGGGAGAAATTTTGTTCCTTCTTGGAATTCTTCTGGAACTGCACTTGTTTTTGATTCAAGGCCTGATGGCGCAAATGTTTCAAGCACCTCATTGTTTTCGGGATCGTTGAGAACAATTGGCCCTCCTGATACAGATAGTGCTAGATGGAACTTGACAGAGGATGGATTGTATGTAAGAACGAATACGGGAAGAACACTCTCAAGAATGACCTTGGACGGAACCATCACACCAATTCATACATTTAATGAATTATTTTGGAGATTGACGCCATTATTCAAAGATGAAGCTTATGCAATTTCTTCAGGAGAATTGTCAAATCCCTCGTTAGGTTTATTGATTGGGCAGCAATTTTTTTCTGGATTAACTCAGGGATTTGGAAGTTCATCACCAGAAAATTTAGTTATACTGAGTAGAGATGGTAGGTTAGTAACATTCTCCCCATACTCATCAAGAGAGAACCAATTGGACATTTCTGGTATTGTCAGAAATGCTAAATTAGCCCTCACCTAATAACTAATACTTAACGGCTCTTCTCCCATTTTAGGCAAGTCTCCGCAGTGAACTTTGGTATATTTTGAGCATGAAATACTCAAGGTCTCTGTAACCAAACGCTCTTCTTTTCAGCACATTGATTTTTGTGTTGAATC
>Ga0209211_10000315_pt1 | contig 106284 bp, 97 predicted proteins | sample RifGroA2_FD_183992 | JGI IMG/M metagenome (GOLD analysis project Ga0209211, IMG submission 183992) | Groundwater microbial communities from Rifle, Colorado, USA - Groundwater A2 (SPAdes) (version 2) | ecosystem: Environmental > Aquatic > Deep subsurface > Groundwater | place: Rifle, Colorado...
CTGATGCATAACCGCCACCAATGATTTGATAGATCGCACCTTCATACCAGACGTAATCTCCAGTATTGTAGGTATCTCCAAGAACATATTCAGGGATTCCTATGGGAGCACCGGCTGTCAAGCCCCATTCACCAACAAAAACCAACTCATCTTCAACATTGATAACGCTGTCTGATCCTGCTGCCCAGTATGCGAATGTGTAGGATGTGAAGAAAGATGTGACAAAAAAGAGCATGACTAAAATGAATGCTTGAACGATATTCTTTTTCTTTTTCATCTCTACACCTCCTTTTGGGAATAAAAGCGGCTAGTTTTAGCCGCTATATATATCCTTGAATCAATACAGATTCTTAAGCTGCTGTAGTGCTAGCTGCTACTGAGAATGAGAATGATAATGTGATTGGTAGTCCTGCGATTAGTAAATATGCTGCTTGGTTAGCTGGTTCGTCAATAGTAATTGTAACAACTACAGAAACTGCAGAACCATCAGTGATTACTGTGTATTCATTGCTACCTGCGCCTGCGCCATTGAATGCTGCATTGAACATAGCCAATACTGCTGCATCATTAGCTGGAGTTCCATTTGATGCGTTTGTTAAAGCTACTGACAATGTGCTTGTCAAACCAGAAGCATCTAAACCAGTTGAATCCCAGTCAACTGCAAAAGTCAATGTTAATGAAGTGATCTTGTTTGTACCTGCAAAACCTGCTGGAACTAATGCGTCAGCGCCTTGGCTGTTAACTGCTGCTGCTACGTTTACTGTAGAAACAACTGTTTCCCCTGTACCAACTGTTACTGTTCCTGTCTTTGTTTCAGTGTCAGCTGCTACTCCAGCTGCCCAGAATGCATAAGTGAATCCTGATACTGCTAATGCTAATACTACTAATAATGCTACGACTAAATTTTTTGATCTCATGTTTTGTAAATCTCCCTTTTTTTCTTTTTATTTTTCTAATTTTATTTTTTTAACTCATTAAACCTTTTTTTAAACTCTTGTTTCTACGCGGAAGCTGATTGTAAAATTAATGGTCTTACCTTTTATTGCGTTAAATGCTGCTTCCGAATCTTCAACATTTACCAATTCTTCACTTAATCCTCTTTCAACAGCTTCTGCTGCATCAATCGGCTCTAATAACCTCACAGTAATCGTTATTGTCACTACACTGTTAAATAATTCATTGACGAAGTATCGATCACCATTACCAATTGTGATTTCTACAAGATGCTCATAATCCACAACACCGTCAATCGTTACGTCGATTGCTTCTACAATAAGATTCATTGTCTTTGCCAGTTCTTTATCTACTGATACTTCATAGACGAACACGACTTCTTCAACTTCACCAGTGAAATTCGCATGTCCTTCGGGTACGAGCATACCAGTAAATGCTTCACTCTGCTGCTCAATAACCAAATTTGCATCTTCACCTTCAAATTCAAGCACGACGTTTGAATAAGTCTTTACATCCGTCCAGTAAGCGTATGCTGCGGTTGATGTAAATCCAAGTGCAATAATCAAGATAATAATAATTACGATTTGCGCGGATTTTCCTCCAGGCATCATTTCGCCTCCTTTACTGAAAAGAAAAAGTCAACGTCCATTAAATCATCGACGTTAACTTAAAGTTTTGCCTTTTTTAAATAAAAAGCCCTTAGAGTCAGTACGTCGAAATGCATTTCTATCAAACAAAAATAGAATGTTACATCAAGACAACTGGCTACCTTTTGCAGGCCCTATAGCTTTGCGTCCCTAGATTTCTCATAGGTTTGCCTTTAACATGATTTGTGAACTATTAATCATAATTCCCTTACATTATAACGTACGCATGCACATATGTCAACAAAAATGATTTCATTTACATATTTTTTACATAAGAAAATCGTAAGAAATACGTAAGATGCATAAAAACGTCAAAAAAAGGCTAACTTATGCAAAGTTTAGCCTTTTTGTTTTATTTATTTTTTAAACTTTTATTACTTCTTAATCAGACTTGCAAGTTTAGATACTGTACGTACCAATTGAGCAGTATAGCTCATTTCATTGTCGTACCAGCCCATAACCTTAACGAGTTGTCTATCGCCATAGTTAACGATCTGAGTTGTGTTTGCATCATACATGGAACCATAAAGAGATCCGATAACATCAGAAGAGACAATTGGATCAGAAACATATGCCAATGTTTCGTTTGCTGCTTTTCTGAATGCAGCATCGATTTCTTCAAGTGTTGTATGCTTCTTAACTTCAACAGTCAAGTCAACGATAGAACCTGTGATTGTTGGAACACGCAGTGCGGTACCATCCAATTTGCCCTTTAATTGTGGCAATACCAAACCGATAGCTTTTGCAGCTCCAGTTGAACTTGGGATGATGCTTTCAGCTGCAGCGCGGCCTCTTCTTGACAAAATGCCCTTCTTATGAGGCTGATCAACTAAAGACTGGTCTGCTGTGTAAGCATGCACAGTCGTCATCATACCGCCGACAATACCGAAATTGTCATCAAGAACCTTAGCCAATGGTGCCAAGCAGTTTGTTGTACATGAAGCAGCACTGATGATGTGTTCATCACCTGTCAAGGTATTATCATTGACGTTGAATACGATTGTTTTAACGTTTCCTGATGCAGGAGCACTGATTACAACTTTTTTAGCTCCAGCTTCTAAATGCCAGCCAGCCTTCACTTCATCAGTGAATAAGCCAGTGCATTCCAAGACAACATCAACACCGAGTTTAGCCCAAGGTAATGCTTTTGGATCTTTTTCACTGAAAATCGGAATGTGCTTACCAGCAAACACTAAATCAGTTCCTACATAGCTGACCTGATCAAGCTTGAAATTGCCTTGTGCAGTGTCATACTTTAGTAAGTATGCCAATGTTTCTGCGTCTGTCAAATCGTTAATACCTACAAGTTCAAAAGTTGGATCGCTTGACATTAATCTGAATGCAAGACGTCCGATGCGGCCGAAGCCGTTGATTGCTACTTTAATAGCCATATTTTATATTCCTCCTTGAATAGTTTGATTCACGATTCTATTTTACCATTTCTATCAATAAATTCAAATATATTGAAAACGCGTTCATAAATGTAAACGTTTTTCTTCCTTTTATAGACCTGATTTGATATAATAAAGAAGGCAAGTTGTTTTACTACAAGATCTTAAAGGAGTGTTATCAATGAATAAGAATATTGAAATTGAATTTAAGACCGGTATACCACAAGAAAAGTATGAAGAACTGTTGCAGCTATTTAAATTAGAAAACAATATTTTCAAGCAGGTCAATCATTATTTCGATACAGATCAATATGATTTGAATCAACAAAAGATTGTCTTGAGAATTCGTCAAAAAGGTGAAAACCACTATAAGGTAACTTTAAAAAGCCAAAGTGAACAAGGAGCGTTTGAAAGTCATGTGCTTTTGCAAAAAGCGAAGGCTGAAGATATGATTAAAAATGGATTCAATACAAAAGATTTTTTTGATGAAATTGATTACTTTGTAACATTCAAGGTAAGTCTGGACAATTACAGAGTCAGCACACCTTATGAAGGGGGAACACTTTTCTTAGATCGTTGCGAATACTGCAATGTAGTGGATTACGAAGTTGAATATGAAGTCAGCAATTATGCAGAAGGCCAAAAACTATTCAAGCAGTTTGTGATCGCACACCAAATTGAAATGCAACCCACAAAGCGTAAGAGCGAAAGAGCATTTACTTGCAAGAGATAGCGGTTTTCCGCTATTTTTTATTTTTTAATATAACATTGACATATTTACATAATAAACTTATAATATTATATGTAAGTATAATTCGATGGAGGACCTTATGAAAGAACGTAGTTTACTTTATTTTATAACAGCTGTTGTCACTACTGTGCTATTTTTGGTTTCAATATTAATAACAACCCAACGTTGGTTTGATACATATGGAGTAATGGCAATGCCAAGCTGGTATATGTTTTTAATCCCTGTGATTCTATTATGGGTTGGATGGTTCTTCGAAGTGAAGGGTTATCTTCTAGCAGCTTCAATTCTCTTAAGCATCTTGCTTGGCGGACAATTTGATTATACCGGTTTAGTGAACGGTTCCCAATTCGTTCCCTCGTTATATGCTCCAATGGTAAGAACAGTTTACGTACTTGGATTGATGTTATTGATTGGCTCCACTGGATTGGGATATTTCACCTATCACCAACTTCACCAAATTAAGAAGTAACAAATTCCACAATAAAAAAGGGAACCTGCTGGTTCCCATTTTTTTTAGTGCGGGTGTTGTACTTCTTTTTTTATTTCATCAAAATAGCGTCTGAGCGCACTTTGATAGTCACAATGTTCACCTTGAGGACAATCAACACACATAATCAACTCTCTAAGTCTCTTAGGAATGAATACGCGAATCTCTTCATCATTATAACCTACCTGCAACTTGTCACCATCAATCATGATTGGTCTTTTCAAAACGCTTGGATTTTCAATAATGAATGCTTTAAGTTCACTAATTCTCATATCTTCAACGTCAAGTGATTGTTCCTTGAAAATCTTTGACCGTGTAGAAATGATATCTTCAAATCCATTCTCAGCATTTTCCAGCATCCGATCAATATCTTCTCCTGTGATGCGTTGGTTAAATAGGTTTTTCTCTTCATAAGGTATCTTATGATCATCAAGCCACTTTTTCGCTTTCCGACAAGATGAACAACTTGGAGTTGTAAAAATAGTAATCATGTCTTCCTCCTCTTGGAGCATAGGTTTAAGCCTATAGCACTTTGTGTCTTTGGGACATTTCGTCCTGTTGCTTCATTATATAATTAATTGATACTTTTTTCAACCTGTGTAAACGTTTTTGTCATCATTTTACATAATTCATAAAGGATACGCACCTTCCAAATTATACCGGTTTGAGTTATAATAGAATCAATACTTTAAGAAAGGACCATCTATCATGTCAAAATGGGATTTATCCATATTTTATCCTAGCTTGGAAGCCTGGGAAGAAGATTTAAAGAAATTACCTGTTCACATTGAAAAACTTGCTTCTTATAAAGACAAGCTCAATGAATTTGAAAGTTTCAAGAATTTTTATCTTGAAGAGGAAGAAGCTACCAAACTTCTTTACAGATTATACGCTTATATTCATTTAAGCAGTGATTTAAATCTAAAGGATTCTGTAAAATCAGCTAAAAACCAGCAAATGATGCTTGTTTTATCTGATTTGAATCAAAAAACATCTTTTGTTTCACCAGAACTTATTCAAATAGGTGAATCGAAAATCATGGAATTTGTGGCAAAAGACCCATTCTTGAAGCCTTATCAATTCCCAATGGAAAAATTGTTTGTCCAACAGAAGCATGTATTAACTACCGATCAAGAAAAACTTCTTGCTAATTTCGGTCCAACCAGAAGCATTCCTTCTTCTTTATATCAAGCGCTCTCTATTGTTGATGCGCATGATGAAAAAGTCATTTTGGCATCTGGTAAGGAAGTCTTAGTCACACAATCCAATTTCAGATCGATGTTAGGTGAACTTCAAGATGCGAACGATAGAAAACTTGTTTTTGAAGCAGCATTCAAGAGATATAAAGAACATAAGGCTGCATTCGCTGCGACCTATAATCTCGTACTTCAGCAGCAAGCTGCAAATTTCAAATCTAGAAATTACGCATCCGCACTGGATTCAGCGCTATTCAAAAACAACATTCCTACATCCGTATTTCATAATTTGAAGGATGTAGCATATGAAAACACACATGCGATCAAGCGTTATATCGCACTCAGAAAGAAACATTTGAATATTGAAACCTATCATACTTATGATCGTTTCATGAAACTTGCCAAAGATGACACGAAGTATCCATTTGAAGATGCAAGAAAGATGTTCTTTGAAGCCATTTCTACGATGGATAAAAACTTTGTTGAACACCAAAAAGATGCAGTGAAAGATGGATTTGTTGATGCTTACCCTCAAGAAGGCAAGAGAACCGGTGCTTATTCTTCCGGTTTCTACGGATTCCACCCATTCATTCTTTTGAATCATGATGATACTTTGGATTCAGTCTTTACGCTTGCTCATGAAGCAGGACACAGCGCGCATACCTTATTCTCTAATGAAAACCAGCCATTGGCGATTTCTGACTATACGATTTTCGTTGCTGAAATTGCGTCCACATTCAATGAACACGCCTTATTGGATTATTTATTGAAAAAAGCAGTTACGAAGAATCAAAAAATTGATTTGCTAGAATCTGCTCTTGACGGCATTATGGCAACCTTCTTCCGTCAAACACTATTCGCTACCTATGAATTCAAAGCGAATGAACTCGTTGAACAGGGAATGCCGATCACTGATCAGGCATTATCCAAAATCATGGTTGATCTTTACAAGCATTATTACGATCTTGATATCACACTGGAAGATGGAAAAGAATTTGTATGGGCATACATCCCACATCTGTTCCACACGCCATTTTATGTCTACCAATATGCAACTTCTTATAGCGCATCCCTTAAAATCTATGACAATGTGAAGAACAAAAAACCAAATGCGATGGAAAATTATCTCGGTCTTCTTAAATCTGGAGGAAGCGACTATCCAGTCAATCAAGCAGCGAAAGCAGGAGCTGATTTGACGAATAAGGATACTTTCATGGCTGTAATCGCACGTTTTGAGAGCCTTATCGACCAATTAGAGAAAGTTCTTGAAGAAAAATAAAGTTTGTTGTATAATTAAATTGCGATGAAAAGGAATAGTAATTGATGATTTGCTTTATAGAGAGTCGGTCATGGTGGAACCCGATAGCAATTGATCAATGAATGGGCCCTTGGAGCACATAGTAAATCGGCTATAACGATATTGAGGGCTAGAATTCATTCTAGAACTAAGGTGGTACCGCGTTTAATGACGTCCTTAGAACATTCTAAGGGCGTTTTATTTTTTCAGGAGGAATAGATATGAAATCAGTAGGAATCGACAAACCAAAAACATTGAAAAAGGTTGAAAAACCAGCAGCTCCGCTTATAACGGAACCGGTCGTTGAACCCGTTGTTAAGCCTGTTGTTAAAAAGACTTTAGTTTCAGGCATCAAGCCGACCGGTCAGCTGACTTTGGGAAACTATATCGGAGCACTTAAGCAGTTCGTGATGCTTCAGGATGAATTAGAAGATACTGAATTCTTCATTTTTATCGCTGACCTGCATGCCATTACTACCCCGCAGGACAGACAAGAGCTGAAGAAAAATATTAGAAGCGTCGCTGCTTTATATATAGCATGCGGTTTAAATCCTGAAAAGGTCAATTTATTCATTCAATCTGAAGTTGCTGAACACGCTGCTTTGGGATATATCATGGAATCCACTGCATATATCGGCGAAATGGAACGCATGACACAGTATAAAGATAAAAAAGTCAACCAAGTTGAAGGTGTAAGAACGTCGCTTTTGACATATCCTGCATTAATGGCTGCTGATATTCTATTGTATGATGCGAATGTCGTGCCCATCGGAGATGATCAGAAACAACATCTTGAACTCACAAGAAATCTCGCAATGCGCTTTAACAATGCATATGGAGAAACCTTTGTTGTTCCTGAAGGATTCTTTCCCAAAACAGGTGCTCGTATCAAATCACTCACAGAGCCTTTGAAAAAGATGGAAAAGAGTGCAGAAAATCCAAAATCATACATACTTCTCTTGGATGATCTAGGGCTAATCCGCAATAAGATCAAGAGCGCTGTCACAGATTCGGATGGTGTCGTCAAATTTGATTTGAAGAATAAGCCGGGCATCGCGAATTTACTCACAATATACGCATCATTATCAGAATACTCCATCAAAGATTTAGAAAAGAAGTATGAAAAATCAAATTACGCGACCTTTAAAGAAGATTTAGCCGAGGTTGTCGTAGATGCGATTCGTCCTATTCAGAAGAAATACTTTGAAATTATCAATGATTCCAAATTAGATGACATTTTGACGGCAGGAGCTGAGCGTGCTAGATTGTTGGCATCTAGAAAACTGCTTAAGGTTTATAAGAAGCTTGGTTTAGGTCGAATTAGATAATTTATCAAAAACAAGGGTTGCCAATGATGGCAACCCTTGATTATTATTCGTATGCTTTTGCGCTGAATCGATCGATTGGATATTCCACATCCCCATCAATTTGAAGATAAGTAGGCTTATCGAACACAATTGACATTTCCTTACCGACAATAATTTTTACATATTTCTTAAAAATCACATGCCATCCAAGATAGATGGTTGGAAATATCAAAATTAGTTTCCATTTTGGAATGTCTTTGACAATCACCAAGTGCAGATTGTCATGCTCTCTTTTTGCATCGGGAGCTATTTTCATCCCACCGCCAAAATAAGCGCCATTCATCATGCTGGTGAACCAAAGCTTATTTTCATGCCATGATTTTCCATCTATCGTGATTGTACCAGAGACTGGCGTGAATTTGGCAAATGCCTCAAAGGCATGTCTAAAGTAATTGATTTTATTTTTCTTAAATCTGGATGTATTGACTAAATGTCCGACATATCCGTCAAGTCCTGCTCCTGCTCCGTTCAAAAAGTATCTTGTTTTATCTTGGTAAGAAACATAAGGTAGCTTTTGAATGTGCTCCTTAATAGGAACAACTTTCGCTTTGGTATGAAGACTTCTTACGAAGTCATTTCCAGTACCTGCCTGATACATGAAAATTTCCTGTTTGATATCGAGATTATAGATTGTATTTGCGAGCCTGTTGATTGTCCCGTCTCCACCCACAATAATTATGCGGTCTTCTGGAGCGCAGCCTGAAATAAACGCATCCACATCATCGATTGCGAGCACGTTGTAGTGAACTACAGCGTTCCCGTTTTTTCTTAAATGCTTCATGATTTTTTCGATAAACTTCTCATTCTTTCCATTTCTTGATAGTGGATTATAAAGTACGATATCCATAATATGCTCCTTATTTAAAGATGATCATTGCGTATTTCTTTTTCCCGCGACGTACGATGATGAAGGCATCATACATGGATATTGCTTTCGTCACTATAAATTCAACTTCATTGACTTTTTGATCATTCAAAAGGATTGCTCCACTTTGGATGAAGGTTCTCGCTTCTCGTTTGGATGATGCAAGATTGGTTTCAACCAAGATATCCAAAATACCTTTCGGTTCGTCAAGATGAACAGTATCAAGCGTTTTTGATAGCATCATCAAGCCATTTTCAGATAAATCACTGAATTCTCCGGAGAATAGCGCGTTTGTCACTTTGAGTGCTTCTTTCAAAGCTTTCTCTCCATGAACAAGTTTGACAACTTCTGCTGCGAGTGTTTTTTGGGCTTCTCTTTGTTCAGGTTCAAGAATCATCTTTTGTTCAAGCGCTTCTATCTCTGTTCTAGATAAGAGGGTGAGCGATTTTAGGTAGTTCACAACATCAGCATCCGATGCATTTAAAAAGTATTGATAAATTTCATATGGCGAAGTCAAATTCTGATCTAACCATAATGCTCCTGATTCGCTCTTTCCAAATTTGGATCCATCTGCTTTGAGCAGTAATGGTGAAGATAATCCGATTGCCTGACTTTGGTCGCCTTCGATTTTTCTAATTAACTCCAAACCGGTGGTGATATTGCCCCATTGATCCGATCCACCAAACTGAAGCTTGCAATCAAGTTCCTGATAGAGGTGAAGAAAGTCAATAGCTTGAATCAACATGTAACTGAATTCAGTGTAGGATATCCCGATTTCCAATCGCTTTTGGACGGTATCCTTGGCAATCATATAGTTGATTGAAAAGTGTTTTCCATAATCTCTTAAGAAGGATATCATATCAATTTTACCAATCCAATCGTAATTATTCACGAAAATTGCTTTTTCGGGATTTAAAAAGTAACTGAGCTGTTTCTTGATTTTCTCTGCATTTTGCAGGGATTCTTCCAATGTCAGTAATTTTCTTTCTGCTGTTTGTCTTGGATCGCCGATCAAGCCTGTTGCTCCACCGATTAAAACAATTGGCGTATGTCCGCTTTTTTCCAATAAAAGCATTCTGACAATTTGGACGAGATGACCAACGGTTAAAGATTCTCCTGTTGGGTCAAATCCGCAATAAAACTTAATTTTATCTTCATTTAGTAACTGTTTCGCTTTTTCTTCATTGCTGACGTCTTTAATCAGTCCACGCCAGATGAGTTCTTCATATAATTTCATAATATTTCCTCCTGATTTTAAAATAAAATCGTCCTTAGAAAACTCTAAGGACGAAATAATCCGCGGTACCACCTTAGTTCTAGAAAGTATCTAGCACTTTGTTTTATGATGATCTCCATAAATGTATTTCGAGCTTTGTCTTCTCTCCATGTCACACCATCATGAAGTCTCTTTCTTAGGACTCAAAGTCTCTACTGAAGTTTATATCTTTGATCGATTTAGTTGGTTGATTGTCTCTTGACGATATAATGAGGAAGGATGATTCTGATATTGTCAACATCCTTTTGGTTCATCAATTTAGTCAAAAGTCTCATCGATACAGCACCTATATCATATACTGGAACATCGATGGATGTCAAGGTTGGTCTGGATAATAAGGCATATTTGGTATTTTGGAATCCTGCGATTGCAAGATCACGTGGAACGAGTCTGCCGTTGTCTCTTGCGATATTCATGAAGGATACAGCGATTGAATCTCTGACACCGATGGCTCCATCAATTTTCTTATCTGAGAAGAAGGTTGAAAAATGCATACGGTTGATATTTGTGTCTCCGCTTGTTCTAAAGATCTTCGGTTCAAGACCAGCTTCTTCCATCGCTCTTGTATATCCTGCTTCTTTTTTATCATTGACGGAATATCTTCTTGCTGTGCTGAGCAGATATACATTTTGTCTGTGATCGTTTAACATCAGCTTCGTGATTTCATATCCTGCTTTTTCATAATCGATGGAAACAGTGGGAACTTCCGCATCATCTGAAACAACATTGGCGAAAACAAATGGAATTCCATTACTGTTGAACATCTTTTTGATGTCATCGACTCTGTTTTCGGAAAGTTCGTCATTTAAATAAAGAACTCCGTCCACCTGTTCTGCAACGATATCTTGAAGCGTATCCAGCACATCCATATCTTCACGAATGGCGAACAGCTTGATTGAATACTTATAGTTCTGCGCAATATCACTGATACCGCCCAGCATTTCAGCTACAGATGCTCTGGTGATATCAGAAATCACAACACCGACTGTTGTTGTCTTTCTGCTTGCGAGACCACGTGCAATCACGTTAGGGCGATAGCCCAATTCCTTAATGACCTTCAAGACACGCTGTCTTGTTTCTTCCTTAACTTTTTCAGGATTATTAAGTACGCGGGATACGGTTGCCAACGATACGCCAGCTGCTCCTGCTACGTCATAAATGGTTGCATTACTCATCTATAATCACTCCAATTTTTTCTGTATTATGAAATAATTATATCATTATGTGTAAAGGCTTTCAAGCATTTCATGAAAATATTTTCATTCGTTTTCAAAAAAAATAAAGAGGCAATAATTGCCTCTTTACTAAACTGAACGTTTTTCTTTGATTCTTGATGCTTTTGCTGATAAATTACGGATGTAATTCAATACAGCGCGTCTGACTTTACCCTGACGTGCAACTTCGATACGATCGATTGTTGGCGCGTGTACCGGGAATGTACGTTCTACACCGATGCCATAAGAAATCTTACGGACAGTAAATGTTTCAGAAACTCCTCCGCCTTGTCTTTTGATGACCAGACCTTCGAATAACTGGAGACGTTCTCTGTTTCCTTCCTTAATTTTCACGTAAACCTTGACGGTGTCACCTGAACTAAAGGATGGGACATCCTTGATGTAAGAATTTGTGACAGCAGCAATCAGTGCTTGCCCTTTTAATCTTGACATGTTCGACTCACTCTCTTTCTTCCAATGTTCATGTTCTGTGACAGCGGACCATTGTGCTAATTTGATGTAATACTATACGGCTTTATCATTATAACAAAGTTAATGAAAACTTGCAACAGTTTTCGTGGCGCTTTGTCGTCAAATGGTTTATGTATTCGGTAAATAAGTTGTTTTGCCTAAGAAATAATCAGATTGGAACATTTTTTCATAGATGTCAATCACTTCATAGACCCATTGCTTCTTCAGTTCATAATCTTCAGGGTTGTCATTACCCGCTAAAATCTGATCAAACAAGACGACATTTTCTTTGCTGATCCAGCTTGAATACGTTAAAATGATCGGTAAATCAAGCCTATGTTCCAAAAACACACTTTGGCCATAATAGTAATCCTGATAATAACGGATGCCTAGAAGGTCCATAACGGTTGGGGTGATGTCATAATGAGATGATAAAGTATCTTCCAGATAATTGCCTAAAGCGTGGCTGTAGATGATGAATGGAACTTTTTCCATTTCATAAGGAACATCGCTATTTGGCGTATATTTATGGGTTATCGGATAACTTGAGTAATTTTTATGGTCACTGTAAAGGACTATGATTGTTTCTTCTAGAAGATTCTTTTCAGTTAAATCGTCTAAAAGTATACCTAAGCCTTTATCAAAATCCATTTGTGCAGCCATTAAAGTCGTCAATTCCAGTTCTGATTCATCATACTGCGGATCGAGGGCGATTAAATCATAATACTCCTGAAGTTCATCCCGATACTCGTTATGGGGTCCATGTGGTGTGACGGTGATGATGAATGTGAAGAATGGATCTTCCTGAATCGGAACCATCAAATCTTTCATTTGTTCAAACATCATGGAATCTTGTGGCCATCCATCTGTTTCAGGAACCACTAAGTCTTCAACACCATAGAAGTTTTCAAAGCCCATGCTCATGTGCATCTCATCGCGATTGAAGAAATCCTTATAATAATCGTGGAATGAGTTTGCAGTATAACCGTTTGCGGCTAGTACTGAGGGGAGAGCGTTCGGATAACTGTTACCGCCAAAAGTGTACATGAAGTTGTCAGCTTGGAAATACATCATCGATGTTAAGGATTTAAATTCAGCATCGTAAGTATAATTGCTTTTCGCTGCGGAATAGAAATTGTTAAAGTAAATACCAGAATTATATAATCTGTAATAATTTGGTGTAAGTTCCGGTGTGAACGCATATTCTTCGCAAGTTTCACACATGATCATGATGACATTTTGTCCAGACAACGCTCCAAAATAGATTGACGTGTCAGCAAGTGTTTCTACGATAACTTCATCAATGATTTCTTCATATTCCTCTGAATATAATAATGGTTTGATGGCGTTGTTTGCATAGGTTACAATATCTTTGGTATGATAGGTGATCGAACCGAATTTTTGCACAAACAGACTCTTGTCTGCTGGAGTTGTGTAGGTTAAGAAGTCTGCTGAATCGATAACGAAAGGGCTGAACAGCAAACCAAGCATGGAAACAGTCAAATAGATTGTTCTGCTCACAAAACGGTGTCTTTGGGTTTCCTGATTCAGTTTAACTATTTTATTCAACACTTTGACAGTAAATAGTACAAATAAAATGATTCCCATCCAAAGTAGAACGCCATATGGTGTCAAGGGATTATACTTAAGTCCGATTTTCATTGTATTCTTTCCTGATTCCAAAAGCATCGCAATCGAGGTGACATCCTGTTTGAAATAATACAGAGTGCTGTCTGTGACGAAGAAAGTGAACATAATCAGGATGTAAATGGAATAAGCGATATATCTCGTTTTATTTTTTTTAATGAAAGATAATGTGGATACGATGATAGCAACATTGAAGAATGCAATAATCCAATGCCCCAGAGAAACTCCGAATCCATATCTGAAAATGAAGATGAAGTCAAAGCTGAAGACAATGAATACGACAAAAAGGAACTCAACAATGATGCTGTTTTGTGCTAATTTTTTAATGAAATTCATGTTTGCTTTCCTCTTTTCTTCGATTATCCATATCAAAAACTCTTTATAAATATATAAAGATTGCCATGCATATATATTAATACTTTTCATAAGAAAATGCAAGTTATTGCCCTTGCATTGTTATTTTGAATGCTCTTTAATTTTCTTCAACACTTTTTCTTGATCTTTTGAAAGTTTTACTTTTTCAATGAGATCAGGTCTTTTAATGAATGTCTGTTTAATTTGCTCTTCGTTACGCCATTTCTCAATGTTTTGATGATTGCCTGATAAAAGCACTTCAGGTACATCAAATCCTTTGTAGTGATCAGGTTTTGTATATTGAGGGTACTTGAGTAAACCGTTTTGCAAACTGTCTTCAAGAGATGAATCCTCATGAATGACGCCAGGTAGCAGTCTGGAGACTGTATCAGCTACAATCATTGCAGGGATTTCACCGCCTGTCAAGACATAATCACCAATCGATAATTCCATATCAATCAAGGATTCAACGCGTGCATCAATGCCTTCATAGTGACCGCACAATAGAATCAAATGATTCGATTGGGCGAGTGATTTCGCTGTTTCCTGATTGAAGAGCTTTCCTTGAGGAGAGAGCAAAATGACTTTTGTCTGTTCACCCTTCAATTTATCAATCACGTCATAGAAGGGAGGAAATTGCATCAGCATGCCCACTCCGCCTCCATAAGGCGTATCATCTATCTTCTTATGCTTGTTATGACTGTAGTCTCTCAGTTGATGAAGATTGATTTCAACAAACTTGCTTTCAATTGCGCGCTTGATGATCGATGTTCCAAGAAAAGTATCAAAAAACTCCGGAAAAATCGTAACGATATCGATAATCATAATAATCCCTCGATTGGAAGAATAATGATTCTATCCTCAGTTACTTCTTTAACAAAAGCTTTTACAAAGGGAACAAGAGCTTTTTTCCCATCTGTTTTTTCAATTTCGATCAAATGACCCTGAGGTACCGGAACCAAACTGATGACTTTCCCTAAAAGCGTTCCATCTTCTGAATAAACGTCTTTATCTAGTATCGATGTGTAATGATAATCATCTTCTTCAAGCTGCTTAGAGACATCTTCATCAGAAAATACATCCATGCCTTTATAGGCCAAGACATCATTGATATTATCAATACCTTTGAATTTCACAATGAAGAGGTTACCCTGTGGTCTGACTCTTTCAATGATGAAATATTTTTTTACACCCTTGATTTGCACATAGATTTTAGCAGAAACTAAAAAGCGGTTAAAATCACTTAGATTGTAGATTTTAACCTCTCCCTTAATGCCGTGTGTATTTGCAATATTACCAATAAGATACATAGCGTTCATTCCTTAAAATGAGTCAATGTCGATTTGTACGCGCTTGCCTTCTCTTGAAGCACCTGCATAAACAATCGTGCGCATTGCGCTTGCGATTTTTCCACCCTTGCCAATCACGCGTCCTAAGTCCGCTTCATTGACCATGAGTTGAATGGTAATTGTTTCCTCATCGTTAGATAGGATCTTAACTAATACATCATCTGGGTTAACGACTAATGGCATTATCATATTTTTGATGAGTTTTTCAAAATCAACCGCCATGATAAGTTCCCCCTTTTGTTACTTATTTTTAAGAACGTCGTACTTCTTAAACAAACTCTTTACAGTATCTGTAGGTTGTGCGCCTTGACCAATCCACTTTGTGATTTTTTCTGCATCTACAGAAACCAATCCTAAAATAGGATCATAAGTTCCCAATAAATCCAAAAATTTTCCATCTCTTGGTTTTGTTGATTCGCTTGCTACAACTCTGTAAAATGGTCTCTTGTGTGTGCCAAAACGTTGTAAACGTAGTTTAACTGCCATGTTGTTCACTCTCTTTCTTTTTTATATCCACTACCATTATAACCAAAAAAATTCATCTGTCAAGTCTTTTTACTTAACAGTTAAAAATTTAAGTTGGGATCATACATCAAGGATGGTCCGATGAACTTGAAACCCTTGACATCCTTCAATGTTTTTTTAAAGGCTGCTTCCTGATCCTTATCTCCATAAACAACTGCGTAGTTTTGTTTTTCAGACACATAAGCGATATCCACAGGCATTGTCTGGAGCTTTTCAATCACATGTTTACCTTGGAAAAAAACAATATATGCCATACGATTAGCGTACATGACAGCTACCTCCTTTTTTGATAATACCCATTTTGTCCGGTGTTTTGATATGAGACGAAACGGCTTGCGTCAATTCAAATAGAAAATCATTAAGTTCTGTTTCAAATTTCTTTTCAAACTCGAAGTAGGTTTTAACTTCTTCTTTGCTGTATAATATCGATTTCGCCTCTGAAAGTGTTCGAACTGCATCTTTGAAATCCGGATGGTATGTTCCCCCTTCATTCATGATTTGATCATAATGCGCTCTTGCTTTCTGAAATGCCTGAGTTTCTTCCTGATAGAGCTTTGTTACCACCCGATCAAACTGCTTAATTTTTTGATAGGTGGAATCTTTCTTGATTTCATCCAGCACTTGATAAGCTTGCATGATGATTGATGTCATAAGAGTTCGCTCCTTTCAAATAACCGGTATTGCCCTTCAACTAAATCATCTAGAGATAAGTTCCCGATTTTGATGCGCTTTAAATTCAGCACTTCATAACCAACCGCTTGAAACATCCGTTTAACTTGATGAAACTTTCCTTCATCGATGACAATGGTAACCTTAAGTCCATCAACTATGACTGATAAAGCTTTCGCAAGATATTCAACTTCCTTGCCGTCCTTGATTGTTACACCTTTAAGCAGCGTTTTCGCACTCTTGAATTCGCGGTCTAGTGTAACTTCATATGTTTTATCCATATGGGTCTTCGGATGCATGATGTGGTGCGCCAACTCTCCATCTGTCGTTAGAATCAGCAATCCTTCGCTATCGATATCCAATCTTCCAGCGATACCGTAATCAAATCGGTTATAAGGCGCTTGAATCAGCTGGACGATACACGGGTGCATTTTATCCGTGTTCGCGGATAAAAAGCCCTTAGGCTTGTATATTGCAAGGTTGATCTGATCTTTATAGAAGATCTTTTCACCATTCAGGTAAATATCTTCTACTAAAGGATTCACATCGAACGTTGGATCAAAGATCCTGTTTTCATTGACAACAACGTCTTCATCCTTGAGAAAATCCTTGATTTCTTTTCTTGACCCATATTTTAAATTGCTTAGAAACTTATCGATACGCATAGATTTCCTCCTTATGATATAATAAATATGAGGTGCATTGAACATGATATTGATGAAAAATATAATCCGTGAAGGACATAAAACATTAGAAACCGTTGCCAAGGAAGTCAAACTTCCTTTGACTCAAGCTGATAAAAAACTGCTCAAAGAGATGTTGGAATACGTCATTCATTCACAGGATAACGAAATGGTTGAAAAGTACGGACTGCGTCCAGCTGTCGGACTTGCTGCTCCGCAAGTCAACGTTTCCAAGCGTATGTTTGCTTGCCACGTGACTGATTTTGATGGGACGCTTTACTCATACGCTATGGTGAATCCAGTACTTAAGGAAAAGAGTAAATCCCTGATTTACGTACCAGGCGGAGAAGGCTGTTTGAGCGTAGACCGTGATACAGAGGGATTAACTCCAAGATATGAAACGGTATCCTTTGTAGGACTCGCATACGATATTCAAAGCGATCAATTAATTCCGGTAGAACTGCATCTTGAGGGTTATGTCGGAATAGTTTTCCAGCATGAATATGATCATATCAATGGAATCATGTACACCAGCAAGCTGTTTAAAGAATTGCCAAACGCGAAGCCAGCCTTTGAATTCATCCAATCTGAAGATGATCTCGAGGATGAGATTGAGGACGCGCTTACTTAAATAATAAATTCAATATTTTGATTTGATTCGCTAAAATGTCATCATAGGTGACATTTTTTGTTTCTTCATTGGGGAATATTTTCTTGGAAAGTTCAGTTAAAACATCATTTTTCTTCTTTTTTTCAGTAGAGAAGATACTTTTTAAGAATCCGACTTTTTTCGGTTCATCATCAAATACTGTTTCAGAAAACTGATTATCCACAGATAAAAAACCGGCATAATTATCTCTGAAGAGTTTCTTCATGATTTCAGTGATATCTGTAGCTCCGTAGCCCATGAGCTTCGGCATGCCGTGGCGATCAGCATCTCGTGCCATGAAAATGCCTATTCTCTTTTTGAGCAAGCGATAAGAAGTTGTTGTTGATTCATTGTTGTTCATGATGTAAACAGGGTCAAATGCGATGGATATGACATTTGACTTAATTTTCTTTAAAATGAATGCATAGACACTTGCCTTATAATCATGCACAGGCAATAAGATGATTTTCTTGCTATTTCTCATCGCAAAATCAACATAGGAATCCAATCTCTTGCTGATGACGTCGTACTCTTTGATGACGTCATTGAAAATCGGCAATCTGAAGTATAAATGCGATGCTTTCAGTTTATCAGCGACTTTTACCATGTATTTGAACTCATCAAGAGCGTCTTTATGTTTCTTATCATCATATAAGTCATAAGACATGATTCCGGTATCAATGACGCCAATTTTAATCTTGGCATCCTTAGTTGTTTGGATGATTTGTTTTAAATCATTGTCGGATATTTCAATGATGGGTCGATTGTTATATGTTTTCAGGCAGATGGTATCAATATGATGCTTGAGAGCTAGAGCGATTTGTTCATCAAATGTAGATTTTCCCTGATGGTCTAAAAATCCTGTTATGATTGGTTTCATAGGTTTCTCCATTCATACATCAAGATACCGCCAGCAACGCTGACATTGAGGCTTTCGACGTTCCTTGTTGGAATGTGGATAGAACGATCAGATAGACTTTTAATTTCATCAGAAATTCCGTGTCCTTCGTTTCCAAGAATCAAAACGACCTTTCCACTCTGTTTTGAATCCCCTTTTTCATGGGCATCGGCATATACAATCTGGTATCCTTCATTCTTAAGTTCAAGAATAGCAGCTTCAAGAGGTCTTCTTTCCAAATAAACATCAAAAATGGACCCCTTGGATGCTCTGATTGTTTTTTCATTGTAAAAATCGGCAGATTTCAAGCTGACGATGACATGAAGAAATCCAAATGCAGCTGCGCTTCTAATCAGTGCTCCGACATTATCCGGATCTTGCACATCATCAAGCATTAATATTTTGTTGGATTTGATGGTTGGGTTTCTCTTTTTACAGACAGCTATATCGTCAAAATAAGTTTCAGCTTGCTGGAGTTCATCCATCAGTTCCTTTGTCAGCACCGTATCAATACTATGTTCATTGGTAGAAAGAATTTCTTCAATCGCATCATGCTGTTTGGCTTTCTCAATCAAATGCTTTCCGTAAACCAAAAACATATCGGAAGCGTCACGATATTTTTTGATTTTCAAATTCTTCCACAGCTTGAATGATTTATTTTGTTTGGATGTGATCAGCATCAGTCATCATTTCCTTTTCATATGTGTCAAGTGATTCTTTTACAGTGAAACCATAATCGGAAATGACAAGATCGGTTGTTCCTGAAATTTCCAATGTTTTAACATTTTTAATAGCTTCTAGAATTAATGTATCATAATCAATGTTTTCTTCATACTTTAATGCATAAACCTCCATTGGTTTGGTTACTGGAGATTTCGGTACATAGATGCTGCAGCAATCATTGAATGGACGGATAGATGTCTCATAGGTTCCGATTCTTTTTGATATATCTACAATTTCTTGTTTATCATAGGTAATCAATGGTCTTAAGATCGGTATTTTCGTAACTGCTTCCACAACCTGCATGCTGTTTAAGGTCTGACTGGCAACTTGACCGACAGATTCTCCGTTGATGATGCATAGCAATTTCTTTTTTCTGGCAAAACGTTCAGCAAGCCTGTACATCATCCGTCTCATGACAGTGATGATATAAGGATCAAAAACCTTGGCTAAAACTTCCTCATGGATTTTTGTAAAGGGAACCAAGTGCAGTACTATCATACCACTTGGTGTGAATTCTGCGAGAATTTTAGTTAAATCAATGACCTTTTGTACAGATTCAAGAGGGGTGAGCGGTGTAGATTCAAAATGAAACAGTTCAATATCAATCCCTTGTTTCATGGATAGATAAGCGGCAATTGGAGAATCTATCCCTCCGCTCATCATGAGTAATCCCTTTCCAGCAGTGCCGAACGGGTATCCTCCCATGCCTTTATAGCTCTTTAAGTAAATATATGCGATGTCTCTTCTTAAATCGATGTTCAATACTTCTTCAGGATGTCTGACATCTACGATGAACTTCTTTTCTGCTCCAGATAAAATACGGCTGGCAATCGCTTGCGTGATTTCAAGACTTGTCATCGGAAATGTTTTATCAGTTCTTCTGGTTTCAATTTTAAGCCGGACCATTTCCGTCTTAATCTCTATATTTAAAACTTGAATCGCTTTATCGATGATATCTTCGAATTTCGGTTCTGCAACATAAACAACGCTATAGGAATAAAGACCCTGGATTTGATCCAGTCTCTTCAGTATGGTTTGTTCATCCTTCTCATCAAAACTGATAAAGATGCGATCATGCGTAAATTCGTACTTCACTTCCAAATCTTTGAGCTTGCTTACAAGGTGCGCTCTCACCTTCTTAATAAAAAAGCCAATATTTTTACCTTTCAGCATCATATCGCCGAAGCGGATTAATATTTTTTTCGTCATGTTTTATCACCATAACTATTTTATCATATATGATATAATATTTTCGGTGGTGATATCATGAAATATAAAGAATTATTAGAATCAGCTCAGGGTTTACTAGAGATCCAACCCAATCAAATCGCATTGCTGTCAAATGCATCGGCATTTCTTAAGGAATCCTTTGATCTTATCAACTGGGTTGGTTTTTATTTATATGACGGAAAACAACTTCTTGTGGGTCCCTTTCAGGGAAAGGTCGCATGTGCTGAAATTCCACTAGGAAAAGGCGTATGCGGAGAGTCTGCAGTCAAAAGACAGACGATGGTTATCAAAGATGTTCATCAGCACGATAATCACATCGCCTGCGATTCTGCGAGCCAGTCTGAAGTGGTTGTCCCAATCTTCATCAAAAACAAGCTTTATGGCGTTTTAGACGTAGATAGTCCGGTGATTGATCGATTCGACCATGATACCGTGCGCTTCTTCGAACAATTCGTCGGGTTATTGATAAAAACAATTGACATTTAATACCCTATAGGGTAAAATAAATTGCGTCGGTAAAAAGCAGGCGAACTATTTTTAAAAGAACGATCCCTACCCAATTTGGAGCCCTTAGTACCCTATCTGCTTTTAGGTGAACAGAATATCGGGATACCTTTTAATTAAGTACTTTGCAGTTTTTGCCTACCAAAAACTAAAAAGAGGAGGTAAAAATTATGTCACGTTACACTGGACCATCATGGAAAATATCACGTCGTTTAGGATATTCCATTTCTGAAACAGGAATTGAATTGAAAAAGCGCCCTTATGCACCAGGTCAACATGGACAACGTCGTTCTAAGGTTAGCGATTACGGTACTCAGCTACAAGAAAAACAAAAGGTAAGATTCACTTACGGAGTATCTGAAAAGCAATTTAGAAAGACATTCGATGAAGCAGGAAAGATTAAAGGTAAAACAGGTGAAAACTTCTTACGTTTACTTGAATCCCGTCTTGACAACGTCGTCTATCGTTTAGGATTGGCTAAAACAAGAGCTCAGGCTCGTCAGTTGGTCAATCATGGACATTTCCTAGTTGATGGCAAGAAAGTCGATATTCCATCCTATCGTTTGCAACCCAATCAAAAGATTGCGCTGAGAGAAACATCCAAGGGCTTAAAAGTCGTTGTTGATGCGCTTGCAGGACAATACGCATCTGTTGAATTCGTATCATTCGATAAAGACACTAACGTAGGAACATTCGTTCGTTATCCAGAACGTAAGGAAATCCTACCAGAAATCAATGAACAATTGATCGTTGAATTCTACAACAGATAACAAAAATAAAAGATGAATCCTCGGACTCATCTTTTTTTTGTGCTCTGATTCGGTTAAGACTTGGATTCTTCTAAATATTGAAAGGATGAAATCCATCTTTTCTTGTTCACATCTTCTATCAAAGCGTATTTGAATGCACTGACTTCAACGAGTTTGTACTCATTGATTTCATTGATTTGATCTAAAGCTGGGTATAAATGATAGTAGTAATCCACTCTGCTTTGAATGAACGACTTAGGAATTTGCATATTTTTATAGCCATACGCGTTGAAATTGCTCTTCAGGGTGTTGATCTTCGTAACTCTAAAGCGTTCCGGATATGGATAAGACTGATCAATGCCAGTAACGATAACCTTCATTCCTTTCAGAGAAGCACTAAATCTTTTGTTAAGTATTGAGAAAACCAGCATGTCCAATAACAGAAACAATCCTGCAAGTATCAAGATTTCTCTAAGTGTTTCTGGAAACATAAATAAAGCGATACCCAATAAAATCATCGGTATTGCCATCAAAATCACGCTCTTAACAACCATCTTGTTAAAACGTTTCGTCATTGTATTTTTTAACATGGACCCCTCCACATATTTTAAGTTCATTATAACACAATAATAAAAAAAAGACCCAAAACGGGTCTTATTTATGTGCTGCAGCCTTAACAAGTGTTAAAAACGAGTTCGGGTCGAGTGATGCTCCGCCAACAAGCGCTCCATCGATATCAGACATTGAAAGCAAACTTTCAATATTCTTCGTATTGACAGATCCTCCATAAAGGATTCTAACCGCTTCCGCGACTTCTTTTCCATAGAGATTTTGCAAAACATTTCGAATTGCCTTGATCGTATCGTTTGCTTGGTCAGGTGTCGCTGTTCTTCCGGTTCCGATCGCCCAGATGGGTTCATAAGCAATAACTGTCTTCAATGCTTCTTCAGCATCAACATTCAAGTAAGCTTTTTCAATCTGTTTTTTAACAACTTGGTCTGTTGTTCCAGCTTCTCTGATTTCCAAAGATTCACCGACACAAAGGATTGGAGTGATATCATTATTGATTGCTTGAATCACCTTTAAGTTCACTGTTTCATCAGTTTCATTAAAATATGCACGACGTTCGCTGTGACCGATGACGACATAATCGACACCATAGCTTTTCAGCATGGCAGCAGATGTTTCGCCTGTATAAGCTCCTTCGTTCGCATAATGCATGTTTTGTGCACCGATTTTAATATTTTCGCCTTCTCTTTTTACAAGGTCTCTTAAAAATATAGATGGTGCGCAAATGACAGATTCAACTAAATCCTTACTTGGAACAGCGAGATTGACCGCATAGATGAATGCTAGAGCATCATCTTTGGTCTTATACATCTTCCAGTTTCCTGCAATGATAGGTTTTCTCATGATACTACCCTAAGATAGAGGATACGTCTTTGATTGCTTCTTCAGCACGTGCTCCCCTAGCAACGATTCTAACATTTTCTCCATGTGGAACAGCGAGAGACATTAAAGCCAGGATTGACTTTAAGTCAACGATTTTATTTTGGTAATGCAGTTCGATTTCTACAGCGTATTTGGAAGCAGTTTGAACAACCTTAGCTGCCAGGCTAGCATGTAAGCCTTGTGTGCTTTTAATCAAGATTTCTTTTTCCATAGTTTGATCCTTCCTTAGTTAAAACGTTGGCGGGGTGCTAATCCATAGCACCTTTGCATATTGTTGACTGTTGTTGATGAGATAATGTTCCTTTTTGGCGAGGTAATAAAATGCTTCACCCTTACGGACTGCATATCTCTTTTTATTAAGTACCAAAGTCACTTGGCCTTCGAGGATGTAACCGAATTCTTCACCTGGATGGGGGTCGTGCATGACAGACTGGCCGCCCGGTTCCAATTCAATGATGACAGGTTCCATTTCATATTGTAAATCATTTGGAACAATCTGAGTTATCATATGCTTCAAATCTTCATTTTTATCGTTTTTGAAGTCTTCTTTTTTATAGATAACCGTCAATTCTTCTTCTTTTGAGAAAAATTCATGGATATCGGTACCCAGTACTTCAAGAATGGAGAACAGGGTTTGCAGCGATGGAGATGTCAGATTGTTTTCGAGTTGGGAGATATAGCCCTTGGTCAAATCAAGTCTGCCAGCAAGCTCTTCCTGCGTCAGATTATTTCCCAGTCTAAGCGATCTAATCTTTGTTCCAATGTCCATTATTTGTTATCTACACATTCAATACCTGGAAGCACTTTGCCTTCAAGATACTCAAGTGAAGCCCCTCCGCCTGTTGAAATGTGCGTAAAGCCTTCAGCCAAACCGAATTGAATGACTGCAGCTGCAGAGTCTCCGCCACCGATGATGGTTGTCGCCTGATTCTTAACTTCAACAATCGCTTGTGCAATACTTCTTGTTCCTTCAGCGAATTTAGCGAATTCAAATACGCCGAGAGGTCCGTTCCAAACCACAGTTTTAGCTTTTGCGATATAGGATTCGAATTCTGCAATCGTTCTTGGTCCGATATCCAAACCAAGTTCATCGCTTGGAATTGCATAAATGGATCTGACATTCTTTTCTGTTTCAGGATCGAATGCCTTTCCAGTGATCACATCGTCGCCTAAAATGATTTTCCCTTTTGCAAGTTCCAATAATTCCTTAGCGAGATCAACCTTGTCGGCTTCCAAAAGGCTCTTTCCGATTTCAAGACCTTGCGCCTTGAAGAAGGTAAACGCCATGCCGCCGCCGATCAATACAGTATCGGCAATCTTCAATAAATTCTTTATGACTTCAATCTTATCTGACACCTTGGCTCCACCAAGAATCGCCACAAATGGTCTTTGTGGGTTTTCCAAGGTGCCGCCAATGAAATTAATTTCTTTTTCTAATAAGAATCCTGCAACTGTTTCTTTGATATTTGCTGCGATTCCGACATTGGAAGCTGCTGCTCTATGCGCAGTACCGAATGCATCGTTGACAAATACGTCCCCCAAAGAAGCCCAGTATTGACCCAATTCAGGATTGTTCTTGCTTTCCTTGTTCCCATCAATATCTTCAAATCTAGTATTTTCGAACATGAGTACTTCACCGTTTTTAAGCGCATTTATTGCGTCTTCAAGGGCTTTACCTCTTGTTACAGGTACAAATACCACCTTTTGATTCAAATGCTCGCTCAGTCTCTTTGCTACGATTTCAAGACTGTTCTTTGCCTTGTCTGCTTCATCCTTGACACGTCCGAGATGTGAAAATACGATTGCTCTGCCCCCTTGGGAGAGTACGTACTTAATCGTAGGCAACGCTTCTACGATTCTATTTTCGTCACTGATTTCACCATTCTTTAACGGAACGTTGAAATCGACACGAATTAACACCTTTTTACCTTTGACATTGATGTCTTTAATTGTTTTTTTTGCCATCATTTTTCCTCCTTAATGATGCAATCGTCTATTATTTAAGCCGACTATATTATAACACTATATGTAAACATTTTCTATAAGATTAGGAATGAAAATGTTTTACTTTGATGAAACGAATACGTTCTAATTCATCTATTTGTTTTTTTAACGTTTGATAAGAATTTTTTAAATGGATTTGCCTGTTGCCATAAAAGATAATATCCGTACCTTCTAATCCTTCGATTAACTCGCAAATAGATGCGTAATTTATCCAAATATTATCGTAATCTCTGACTCTTTTCGTCGGAATCATCAGTGTGACATCATCGATATATACAGGTACTTTATATCTAAAACCAAGTTTCTTATGAATTGCTTTCAGATATCCATCATAGGTAAACAAGGACTCTATGCATTTCTTTTTAATATAGGAAAGATTAGATATGGTAAGTTTGATGATTGCTCCTTCTTGATATAGGATTGAACCTTCTGCGGTGTTTTCTATGTATTGGATCATGATTTGATATAAATAAAAAAAGGCCGGGTGGCCTTTTACTTATTTAACTTCCTCAACTACTTTTTTTTCTGCCTTCTTGACTGGTCTTTCTTCAATAGCAACCAATCTTAATTCTGATGATGGATCAAAGAAATGGCACTTGTGCATATCTAATGCAAGGTTCATTTTATCACCGATTCTAACACCTGAACGCGCATTGATGCTTGCACAAATGTGATTATCATTAACATTGGTATAGATGTTGGTTTCAGAACCTAAAAGTTCAGCAACGTCAACAACGATATTTAAAATAGCTCCTGGATAAGTGTCCATGACGACTTGTTCATCATGAATATCTTCAGGACGGATACCAAGAATGACTTCTTTTCCAAGCATATCATTCGTTCTGATGATTTCCATCTTGTCTTCTGGAACAACCAATGTATGATCACCAGCAGTGAATACACCTTTCTTGTCAACAGTTCCTCTGATAAAGTTCATTGGAGGTGTACCGATGAAACCTGCAACGAATAAGTTATTAGGATTGTCATAAATAGCCTTTGGAGCTCCGACTTGCATGATGTATCCATCCTTCATGACGACGATACGGCTAGCCATTGTCATCGCTTCAATCTGGTCATGGGTTACATAAATGGTTGTTGTTTCAATTCTATTGTGAAGCTTGATCAATTCGCCTCTCATTTGAACACGAAGCTTAGCATCTAGGTTTGATAATGGTTCATCCATTAAGAATACCTTGGCATTACGCACGATTGCTCTACCTAAGGCAACACGTTGTCTTTGACCGCCTGACAGTGCTTTTGGCTTACGCTTCAAGTATGGAGTCAGTCCTAGTATTTCAGCAGCAGCATTAACCTTTTCGTTAATGACATCTTTTGGCATTTTTCTTAACTTCAATCCGAATGCCATGTTATCATACACGGACATATGTGGATAAAGCGCATAGGATTGGAATACCATCGCGATATTTCTGTCTTTTGGTGCCTTGTCATTGACAAGTTCATCATCGATATACAATTCTCCTGAAGAAATTTCTTCAAGACCTGCGATCATTCTGAGTGTAGTTGATTTACCGCAACCAGAAGGTCCGACGAAAACGATAAATTCTTTGTCTCTGATTTCAAGATTGAAATCGAAAACAGCTTGAACTCCATTTGGATAAATCTTGTTGATACCTTTAAGTTTTAAAGTAGCCATATTTTTCTCCCTTTTTTTACTTTGAGACTATTATAGCAAGCAATTCTAAAAAAAAAAATGTGCAGTGTGCACACATTTTACTTAATGAGATGATAAATGGGAAATGCATCATTGAAATCTCTGACATCAAAGCCTGTGATTTCTTTGAACTTGTCAAGTCTTTGAATCAAGGTGTTTCTATGAACATAAAGATTTTTTGCAGCTAAACTCGTATTTTGGTTGGATTCCAGATAAACCTTGATGGATTGGAGCATGGTTTGGTCGTTCGTAAACTTCCTTAAAATATGCTTTTTGAGTTCTTCTGTGATGTGAATCAAGTTATGCTTAAGAATAATCTTGTCATCTAGATAAAAATATTGAGCAAATTGTATATCCTTTAATAGTTTTCTTACAACTTCAAGTTGCTGATCTCTTTCCAGTTCAGTGGCGTAATGATAGGAAGCGTAAAGCCTTAAGTCAGTGAGCGTGTCGCTCATGACATTCAAGATGACATCCTTAAAGGATATATCAATATTTTGTTCATAGAAAAGAATGATTTGATGATCAAGGGTTTTGACATGAGTAAATTCTACAAACTCAGAAAATAGGGAAATGATCATGGAGTCATCAAGTTGTTCTTGTTTTTTGTATTCTATTATCAAGTATTTATACATGTCATGTTCTCCCTTCTTCAATGGTACTATCCCTTGCTAAATATTTAAGTAAGTTCTGATTGATTGAAGTCCGATAATAACCGCTTGGTCTTCATAATATCTGATGGTCACACCGACAATCTCGTTTCTCATATCAATGACAACTCCGCCAACACTGTAGGCATCAGCAGGAAATGTTGTTATATAACGGTCAGTTTCTTCGTTTTTTGATTCCAATAGTCCCATCACCATTGAATTATGCGTTCTTTGATAATCGCTAATCATCAATAATGGTTCATTGTCCATGGGGATATATCTTGAAATCATCAATTTTCTAATGCGGGCGATGGATGCAATCGTATCAAATTTGAGTCTTGCAAGCCCATAAGCTTCAGAGCGATCTAAAACAAGTGCACTATATGAACGATTCGCATAATCATATATTTCGTAGGATACCGTAAACTCTTCCGATTCCAAGGTAACAAGTTCATAAGCCGTTAGCACACGCATCGAATTATCGTAAATTTCATAAATAAATCCGGTACCTTCCTTAGTATCTACAGTTAGACCAAAGGAATTCTTAATCGTTTTTTTGATGGTTACAATTCCCGGGATGATTTGATTGGAAGCTTCATTCAAAAAGTTATCAAAGAATTCAGGACTCATGATATCTTCTTCTAAATATGATTCATATTGATTGAACAAGATGACTGCTGGATCCTGATCTGGATCTTTGCAACCAAAGAGGGTGAGCGATAAAAGTAAAACAACTACAACAAGCATCACTTTCTTCATCATGACACCTCCCTGTAGAATAAGTCGTTTTCATCAAGAAATAATTTAACTTGCTCGATTGGAATTAGGAAAGCATAATCAGAAATATTGCTGCCCCCTGTAAAATTACCTGCGTAAACAATTCCAACTAAACCAAACTCATCATCAATTGCTCCGCTTCCGCTTGAACCTACCTTGACAGGTAAATCCGCAATCATGACGTCAAACTGCACATTGATGATTGAAGTAGGCAAATCAATGCCGATTGGACCGTAATCAATCAATTCTCCCATATTAATCGCATTCGATTGACTTTCAGGATATCCGACTGTCGTGATGTGATTATCAATCGCAAGATTATCTGTAGCAAACTTAAGTACGGTTAAATCAGAATATCTTTTTTTAATTCTCAAGACTGCAAGATCATAATCATTATCTCCAACGATGTATGTCGCCGAATAACTATTGTTTTGATAATCATAGACAATATAATCGGAATCAGGAATATTGTCATCGAAGACAACATGGTTGTTGGTGATGATGTAATAGTACAACGGGGTATCATAAAACACAATTCCCGAACCTAAGGTTATGGAACTTAAATTGGATGAAAGTTTCTTAACTTTAACAACACCCTTGATCAATTCATCCGTGATGCGGTTGATGAATGCAATGCGTTCAAGATAAACCGATTGGTTTTCTTCAAGATGCACTGAAAAATCTTCATATACGGCTTCGTAGGAAGGTTTGGTTTGACAAGCGCTTAATAGTATGGTTGACAGAAAAACAATGAAAATTAACCCTTTTTTCATAATATCACCTTATTGCTAATTTTACCCTATTTATACTAAATAAAAAAGATATTTGCTGAATTATGCAAATATCCTTATTTATTCATTTGATTTAATTATCCGATGGAGCCTTCCATTTCAAGCTTGATCAACTGATTAAGTTCGATGGCATATTCCATTGGGAGTTCTTTTGCAAATGGTTCAATAAAGCCCATAACAATCATTTCTGTCGCTTGCGCTTCAGTAAGTCCTCTGCTCATCAGGTAGAACAATTGTTCTTCTGAAATCTTTGAAACGGTTGCTTCATGTTCAAGGAATACATCAGAATTCCTAACAATATTTGTCGGGATTGTATCTGAGAATGAGAAATCATCCAAAATGATGGTATCGCACTCCACATGCGCCTTAGCGCCTTTGGCATTCTTTCCAAAGTCAACTTTACCTCGGTAGTTTACAGAACCTCCGCCTCTTGAAATGGATTTGGAAATGATGGTTGAGGTCGTATTTGGTGCGACATGGATCATTTTAGCTCCAGCATCCTGGATTTGGTTCTTGCCAGCGAACGCGATGGAGATTGTTGTTCCCTTCGCTCTTTCTCCAAGAAGGACGCAAGAAGGGTATTTCATATTGACGCTGGATCCGATATTTCCATCAATCCACTGCATATGTCCGTTTTCATAAACAAATGCTCTTTTTGTGACAAGATTAATGACGTTGGTCGACCAGTTTTGAATGGTTGTGTAACGGCAAACCGCATCTTTTTCAACAATGATTTCTACGATTGCGGCATGTAGGGATTCCTTTGAATATACAGGGGCTGTACAACCTTCTACATAGTTAACAGAACCGCCTTCATCGACAACGATCAAAGTTCTCTCAAACTGACCCATCTGATCGGAATTAATTCTGAAATAGGATTGAAGAGGTTTTGTCACCTTCACGCCCTTGGGGACGTAAATAAATGATCCACCGCTCCATACGGCGCTATTGAGCGCTGCATATTTATTATCTGAAAATGGAATCACCTTGCCGAAGTACTTTTTGACCAATTCTGGATAGTCGCGAAGCGCTGTATCGGTATCCACATAAATGACGCCTAGATCTTCAAGTTCTTTCAGTGTATTGTGATAAACAACTTCGCTTTCAAACTGTGTTGAAACCCCTGCTAGGTAGTTTCTTTCAGCTTCAGGAATTCCTAGTTTTTCGAAGGTATCCTTAATCTCTGATGGAACATCGTTCCAGTTGTTTTCAGCGCGTTCACTCGCTCTGATAAAATATGTGAATTCATCAAATTTGATGAACGATAAATCTGGTCCCCACGTTGGATTTTTCAATTCAACGAATTTTTTATAGCTCTTTAAACGGAAATCAAGCATCCATTCAGGTTCATTTTTGTGTGAACTGATGGAACGGACAATATCTTCATTGATTCCTTTTCCTGTTGTAAAAACAGATTTTGTTTCTGTATTCCAACCAAATTGGTATTCACCGACGATTTGGTCAATTTTCTTTTTGTTGTCATCCATTCGTTTTACCCTCCTTTATTTTAATGATTGCTTGTTCGGCTGCTTTCCAAGCAAGCGTTGCACACTTGACGCGTGCAGGAAATTGGGAAACGCCTTGATAAACAATTGCGTCTCCTGTTAAGATCTCTTGATTAAACGGGTACCCTTTAATCAGCTCATAGAATTCATGCAGGATAGCCTGAGCTTCTACTATTGTGTGGTCTTTAAGAGTCACACTCATGACACTTGCGCTTGAACAGCATATAGAACAACCAGTTCCCTGGTGTTTGACATCAGTAATGATATGATCTTGGACCTTGACTTGAACAGTCATTTCGTCCCCGCAGCTTGGATTGTTAAGGTGTACAGTCATATAACTGTTGTCAGCAACAATTCCCTTATTCTTCGGACTTTTGTAGTGATCCATGATGACTTGTCTATACAGATGTTCAATATTCATAAAAGTACGCTCCTAAAATGCTAAAAAGAAATTTTTTGCAGCAATCACTGCATTGATGAATGCATCGCAATCCTGTTTGTTGTTATAAACATGGAATGATGCCCTTAATGTTGAACTCACACCTAAAAATCTGGTAATCAGCTGTGCGCAATGATGACCTGCCCGAACATTGACATGGTTTTGATCAAGTAGGGTTGCAATATCATGGGGATGCACATTGTCGATATTAAATGTAATCACTGGATTTTCAGCGGACTCGTTATAAATGGTAACCCCTTCGATTTGTTTCAGTTTCTCTAGGGTATATTGCTGAAGTTCACGCGTGTGTTGATGGATGTTATCCAATCCAATCGAATCGATATAACGGATTGCTGCCGCCAAACCGATTGCTCCGCTAATGACAGGCGTGCCTGCTTCCAGCCTCATTGGAGCTTCTTTGAATGTGACACTATCCTTTAATACAATGTCTGCCATCTCTCCGCCATATTCAAATGGCTCAAGCTGATTGAGCAGGTGTTTTTTGCCGTAGAGTACGCCAACACCTGATGGACCGAACATTTTATGTCCTGAGAATGCCAAATAATCGATGTCAAGTAGCTTGACGTCAACGTTCATATGTGGAACAGACTGTGCGCCATCTAAAATAACGACGGCATTTTTTTCATGTGCGAGTTTTGTGATTTCTGCAATCGGTGTTAGATAACCCATGACGTTGGAGACATGTGTCAAGGCTACCACCTTGGTTTGATCACTTAAAACAGACTTGAAATTTTCAACAGTAATTCTTCCTGACGATGTCAGAGGTATATAAATGAGTGATGCTCCTGTTTGTTTTGCGATGATCATCCATGGAAGAACAGAAGAGTGATGTTCAAGTTCGCTCGTGATAATCTCATCGCCTGGTTTAAGTATATCCCGATAAGCATGAGCTACCATGTTGAGTGCGCTTGTCGCACCTCTGGTAAACACGATTTCTTCTTCATCAGCATGAATAAATTTTGCGACCGTTTGTCTTGCATCTTCAAAAAGCATTGTCGTTTGATAGGCAAGCTCATATGCTCCACGATGCACATTCACACCAAGATCCTGATAATAATGGTCAAGTTGCTCAATGACCGATCTTACCTTGAGCGATGATGCTGCGGAATCTAGATAGACAATATTCGGTTGTTTGGAGTAAACAGGAAAATCTTTCCTGATTTTGTTAATATCAATCATATTCTCGAGTTAACAAGATGCGCAAATCTTTCCTTCAGTGGCTCATCGTCGATTTCATCGATGACGGGTTTGAGGAACCCATTGATGATCAGCTTTTCAGCTTCACGTTGGGTGAGTCCCCTGCTTCTTAAATAGTACAAAGCGTCTTCAGCAATCTTGCCGATGGTAGCTCCATGACCTGCTTTAACATCAAATTCATCAATCAGCAGGATTGGATTCACTTCAACAATCGCCTGGTCAGACATGATGATACCCTTTAAGGTTTGGAAAGCATTGGCATGCTTCATCCCCTTTTCTATTTTTTCGACACCATTGAGAAGAATTCTACCGCGTTTGTTGGCAATTCCGATGTTGGTCATATCTCCAAAGGTGTTTGGTGCCTTGTGAATAATCAATACATCAATCGTTTGCTTGTTATCATCTGATGAAACAGCAACAACACGCATTTTGACTTCAGCGCCTTCACCAATCAGATCAACATGCATTTTGGCATCGATGACATCGGAAACGAATCCGCCGATCAGTTCAAGTTTTGCATCTCGTTCTGCTGTGAAATAATGTTCAACTAGCGCTTTTTTACTGGCAAGTTCGCTGACAAGAAGATATTTTACCTGTGAGTTTTGTTTTGCAATCAAGTTTAACTTGTAATTGTTAGGTGTGACTTCTTTGCTGGATAGTTCTAAAATGATTTTTATTCCTGTATTTTCTGATACGACAATTTCTAGCGATTCGTTATTGTCATCTTGAATTGTAATTTTAATAGGTTCTTGATATTGGATATTTTTTGGGATAATGAGTTTTTGGTTTTCGTAAATGAAATCCTTTGGAAGCTTTGTTTGGATTTCATGATTTTTAATAACAATGTCTCTCATTATTCTTGGCCTTCAACGAAATCGATTCCTAACTCTTCCCTAACCCATGCATATCCATTCTTATCAATCTTGGAGATTAATTCTTTGCCGCCGCTCAATACGATTTTTCCATCAATCATGATGTGTACGTGTGTTGGCTTGATGAAATCTAAAATTCTTTGATAATGTGTAATTAAAATGCAACCAAATTCTCCGCCAACCAAATCATTGACATTTTCTCCGACGATCTTTAATGCATCGACATCAAGACCAGAATCGATTTCGTCGAGAATGGCGAACTTAGGTCTCAAAACCTTCAATTGAAGGATCTCATTTCTCTTTCTTTCTCCGCCTGAAAAACCTTCATTCAAATAACGATGCGCTAAATCTGGACGCATTTTCAATTCTTCAACCGTTTTTTCATATTTGATTGCAAACTCAAACAAGCCAACTTCTTTACCAGAAGTCGCCTTTAAGGCTTGACGCATGAAATCCGAATTGGTAACACCTGGTACTTCTGCAGGATATTGCATCGCAAGAAACAAACCTGCTCTAGCGCGTTCATCAACTTCCATTTCCAGCAGATTTTTTCCATCTAGGAAAGCTTCGCCTTCTGTAACCTGATATTTTGGATGACCCATCAGAGCGCTCGCAAGCGTTGACTTGCCAGTTCCGTTCGGGCCCATGATTGCGTGTACTTCGCCAAAGTTAACCGTTAAGTTAACACCCTTTAATATTTCTTTCCCTTCAATACCGACGTGAAGGTTTTTAATTTCTAATTTTGCCATGTAGACCTCCTTGAATTTAACATACTTATTATATAACATAAGACAATATAATGCTATTTATATGCTAATTTATAAATAAGCAGAATAAGGAAACGTTTTCAATGAAAATGAATGTAAATTTACATGAATATTCATTCACCTTGTGATAAAATGGAAATGTAGTAAGGATTACCTTTTATATGATCTCTTATTACATTCAAGTATTTTTCTCCCAAAAAATACGGCGTCGACCACGCCTTGTATGATTAAAAGGACTGCCATCCACTTTAATCCCTACATAAATGGTTACTCCCAAAAATGGGCTTCCCCGGAAGCTCTTTTTTTATAAAATGTGTATCTTGCACAAAATTGTTGAATTTCAATCACTCTTGAATCATATCAAGTTTAATTATAGAATCATTTCATGGTATCATATAGGCCAATCGATCATTAATCTATTTATTGTAGTAATCAGGTAGATTTTTACCGGTTTTTGTGATATCCTTATAGGTAGCGATTACCTAAATCATCATCAAACCAAAGTGGGTGAACTAAATCATGTTAGATAGAGCCAATAAGAATAAAATTATCGTTTTCGCATCAATTGTCGGAGGAATTTTGGTTTTTGACCTATTCACAGTCATTTCCAATATATTCGTTGCCCCATTGTTAGATGGATATGGCATTCCGGATATATTGATTTATCTGAAAACAGTTGTTTTCTTGTTTTTGTTCATTGTTCTGTTTGTCTGGATCAAAAACGAAAATTTCAAACTGACAAAAACCAGTCTTAAAATATTTTCTATCGTAGCTTTAGCGCTCATTATTGCTTACTTCTTGAGTTTATACATGTATAAATATGTCTTAATCCTGGAAACGACTCAAATCATTAAAACGAATATTTTAAATGGCAATCCGAGTCTTGTCTACGAGTTTTCGAGAATCAATTATAAGACATTGTCTTACGTTCAGATGATCTTTGCAGGATTCAACTCGGAGTTGATTATCTTTGCAGAAGCGATGGTTCTTCAATTAATGGTCACTTCAATTGAAAAATATGTTGTCACAGATGAACCTACGCATGTTTATGACCCGTTCTTATTCGATGGCAAGCTGTTCCCCTTATTCTTTATCTTAACGATTGCAGCCTTTGGCTCACTCAATATATTCCTCTTGAGATATGATATGCTTGGTGCGCTCGAAATGGCAATCGGAATCGCTGGATTTGCAGTAGTCTTCCCAGCATTATTTCCCTCGATGCATATTTATAAAACAAGAAACGGTGAATGTACGAAATCATATTTCACCGGAACCTACACATTGTTGCTCGTACTTTCTATCTTAGCTACCTTGTTCTTTACGGCATTGTTCGGTTTGAATGTCATGTTTATTACATCAGGTAGAGGAACATACCGCATCATTTCATCATTCATCGCTTTAGTATTATCAGTTTTCATCGCAATCCGCGTTCAAAAAATCATCTCCTTGGAAAACAAATAAATCGTTTTATAATCATTGATCCCTCGCTTTCAGCAAGGGATTTTTTTATGCATTAAAAAGCCTGGAATCCAAACTGGATTTCAGGCTTTATGCAATTTATTAAATAAAACTTTTGATTTGCTCAATATGGTATTTATAGTAAAGACTTGGGCTATACGTATCAGAATAAAGCATCACTGCTAAATTTGACGGTATGTGACAACCGATGTTGATTACAGATACGATACCGATATTGGATTTGACAAAAACAATTTCCTTGATAGACTCTTTAGCTTCATCATTCATTTCATTGAATTGCTTGATTTGTGTGATGAACATGCGGTCGATCTTGTGATGTTCCGCCAATTGCTGCTGCTGGATTTTGTGAATATCCTCATCAACGACATCTAGGAAAAATGAATCTGTTTCTTTATGGATGAGCACGACAACTTCCAGCATGAATCTACGGTTCATTCTTTTAACGCTGTCCTTTGATAATCTATAAAACAAAGTATGATTGTTATCGTAGGTAAGTCTCGAGTATCCCTTTCTGTGTAGAACGGATGTCATTTGATCGAAATTTTTCAAGTGATTCATTTGAAGCGGAGCTGATTGATTCGATCTGATTTTAATGATATAGGATGTGTTCGTCATGCGTTCAAGCGTGTTTTTATACGTGGCTACAAGGAACATCAGCGCCATCAAAACAGCGAAATAAATAGCATAGGTGATATCATTATTCTCAATGAAGATTCCTGATACAACCATGATTGCTGCTGCCGCCAAAACGATAAAAACGAAAGAGATTAGAGTAAACAGAAACTTTCTATTAATTCTTTTTATCTCATTCATGACATGGATACCCTCGCTAAAATTATAGCGATGACCACAATTAAGAATGAAGAAATCAGAACTTCAAGAAAAACAGTTGTTTTACTTTTTTCAACTTTTTCAGCTTTGTAATCATGAAATCTTGGATAATTTCTTTGAAAAGAGGGTGAGGCAATGACTCTGAACACATATTGTATGCCCTTAAACATTTCATACGCGCTAGAGATTGCAACAATCGATGGCAGCAAGAAAAGGATTCCTACGACAAATAAGGAATTCGATATGGAGGCATGCGTAAAATATGTTTGATAAACCAACAAATGCAGAAAGAATGCCAACAGTGCCATACTTACAAGGAAAATTAATAATCTAAAATAGTTCATTTGTTTTTAATTTTTGCAACGTATCTTTCAAATTCTTCCGTGTTGCATAACACCATATGTCCTGGTTCAACTTCTCTAAGTGTTGGTTGTTCCTTGGAGTAATCGTGTTGTGCTGCTGGGTTGTATCTGACAGTTCTTCCTCTACGCTTTTCATACTCTGGATCAGGAAGCGGAATTGATTCCATCAAGGAAAGTGTGTAAGGATGCATCGGATTGTCGAAAATCGAATCCTTATTTCCCATTTCAACGATATGGCCGTAATACATAACTGCCAAACGATCACTGAAATACTTAACTACCGATAAGTCATGCGCGATAAACATGATGGTGATGCCTCTTGTTTCACGCAAGTCATTGAGTAGGTTGATAATCTGTGCTCTGATGGATACGTCAAGTGATGAAATCGGTTCATCTGCAATGATGAAGGTTGGTTCAACAACCAATGCGCGTGCAATACCGATACGCTGACGCTGTCCGCCGCTGAATTCATGAGGATAACGGCTCGCATGTTCTGGAACCAAGCCTACTGTCTTCAATGCGATTTTAACTCTATCATCAATTTCTTTTTCATTTCTGACGCCGTTGATTCTGAGTCCTTCAGCAATAATTTCCTTAACGGTCATTCTTGGGTTCAGGGAAGCAATCGGATCTTGGAAAATCATTTGCATTTTACGCATCAAAAGGCGGTTTCTGTTGGTTAAGCTGTACTTGTATAATTGAACGTCTTGTTTTTGTCTGACAGCATTCAGCTTAAGTTCCTTTTGAAGCTTGCCCATTTCTTTTTGTACATCTGAATACTTTTCTTTTGCGCTTTTAACTTCGTCCTTGTCACTTGAGCCTTCAGTATTTGTTAAGGACCTCTTTGCTGAGTCCACTTTTAACTGAAGTTCATTAATTCTATCTACAATTTCCTTATTAATTTCAGCGTATTTCGCTTCAATTTCTGCATATCTTGGCTGTGACTTTAAGTCTTGTCTTGCCTTGATGCTGGATTCATCAACAATAGATTCAAATCTCTTATCTCTTTTTGCTTGTCTTAACACATTGAGCGCTTCGGAAGCCTTTTGATTGTATTTTTCGTTAATTTCACTAGTTTTGGAATCGAATTCCTCTTTAGTGATTGCCCCAGAAGCCAGATTGTCATTATATTGCTGAAGATCGCTTGCTTTACTTGTAGAAATCTCAGAAGTTGCATTTTTATATGCTAGTTTTGCACTCTTCACGTCACTGACAATTCTTGTACCATGGAAATATACTTCTCCACCTGATGACTGATACAATTTGATAATGGTTCTGCCAGTTGTTGTCTTGCCGCATCCAGATTCACCTACGAGTGAAAATACTTCACCCTTGTAAATGCTGAAAGAAACGTCATCAACAGCCTTATTGACAGATTTATTTCTACCGGATCCTAGTTTGAAGTATTGCTTCAGACCGGATACTCTTAGTATTTCTTCTCTATTGGTATTGTTCAATTCTTCTCACCTACACTTGCAGCTTCAGCTTCAGTTTTAAGTTTCTTGTCAGCAATCTTATTATCTTTAGATTCCTGCTTGAAACGGTCAACTCTATACTGAATTATTTTTGGCATATCAATTTTTGGTGCATCTGGATGTAACAACCAAGTTGCAGCATAATGAGTATCGCTAACTTTAAAGAATGGTGGTTGTTCTTCAAAATCAATCTTTAATGCAAATTGATTCCGATCAGCAAACGCATCGCCCTTTGGTGGGAATAACATGTCTGGAGGAGTTCCAGGAATAGATAAAAGCTTATCCTTAGTGTCTAAGTCAGGAACACTGGATAATAAAGCCCATGTGTAAGGATGGCTTGGTTCATAGAATATATCATGAAGCGTGCCATACTCAACAATCTTGCCGGCATACATGACAGCAACGCGGTCAGCCATATTCGCAACAACACCTAAGTCATGCGTGATGAAAATAACAGACAGATTACGTTCTTTTTTGATATCCTTGATCAGGTTTAGAATCTGACCTTGGATGGTAACGTCAAGCGCTGTGGTTGGTTCATCGCAAATCAAGAGTTCTGGATCGGCTGTCAGTGCAATCGCAATAACGATACGCTGTCTCATACCGCCAGAAAACTGGAATGGATATTGATTGAATCTGATTTCAGGTTCTGGAATACCGACTTCCTTCATGATTTGAATTGCTTTTTCGTAAGCTTCTCTCTTGGTAACGTGGAACTTTCTTCTGTACACTTCATTATTATTTGAGATATTTTCTCTAATAACAGCCAGTTCACCACGTAACTTGTCATGCTCTTTACTGCCTTTTGCAGCAGATGCAAGTTCTAGTTGTTTAGCTTTCAGTTCATTTTGAAGTTTGCCGAGCGCTTCATGCTTTTCAAGCATAATCGCAGCTTTTTCTTCCTTGGTCTGCAGCTTCGCTTTCGTTTTCACTTCAAGATATTTAGCTTTTAACTCTGGAAGATTTGCATGAAGTTCATGAATCAATTTTTGTTGCTTATCCTTAAATGCCTGGATTTGACTCTTTTTTTGTTCTTTCGACAGTTCTTTATTGGTATTGATTTCAAATTTTTTAAACCTTAAATCATTTTTAGCAAACTCAATTCTTGCAACCATATTCAAATAGTCATGGTATTCCTTATGGAATAAATCATTGAATCTATTCTTAATGCGGTCACCGTTCACGAGCATTGCTTCTGTGATTTGCTTACCAATCTTCATGATTGGGTTTAAGCTCGATAAGGGGTCCTGGAAAATCATACCGATTTTGCTTCCTCTAATTAAGTGGAAGTTTTCTTCAGAAAGTTTTGTCAAGTTCTGGTTTGAGTACAGAATTTCGCCATCATCGATAATTGCATTTCTTGCCAAAATACCCATGATTGCTCTTGTCGTCACTGACTTGCCAGATCCGGATTCACCAACAATCGCCAGTGTTTCGCCCTTATATAGGTCAAATGAAACGCCTCTTACCGCTCTAACCAAGCCGTTAGGTGTTTTAAATGAAATCGTTAAGTTGTTTACTTCTAGAATCTTTTCTGTTCTCATTATTCACTACCTCTCAACTGTGGATTCAGAGCATCGCGTAGCGCATTACCAAACATATTGAAAGTAATCATCAAAATGGATACGATAATGGTTGGGAAAATAACTAACCATAGATTTCCAGCGAAAATCTGCTGCTGGCCATCGTTCAAAATAACACCGATGGATGTACCTGTTAATGTGATCGGACCAAGAACGAGAGCTTGACCGTTCCCAATACCGAATCCTAGATATGATAAGTTAACTTCAAGGAAGATAATGGATGGAATACTCAAAATAACTCTTGTAATAATGGTTCCTAAGGCGTTTGGTAAAATATGCTTGAAAATGATTCTGCCATCTGATGCGCCTAGTGTTCTTGCCGCCAATACATATTCACGGCCTTTATAACGATAGAATTGCGATCTGGTAACCTTCGCAGCTCCAATCCATCCGTCATAAATAACGAAGATGAATAAAGCAAGGAAGCCCGGTCCTATCAATACGGTTATAATACCAATCATCGTAATTTGAGGAAAACTACCCCAAATATCGGTAAATCTTTCCATCAATATATCAACTTGTCCGCCATAATAAGCACTTGTCGCACCCCAAATGACACCCACGATGATATTGATTAAGGCTGCCAAGAAACCAAGTAATAAGGAGGTTCTCAGACCCAGCCAGATTAATGTAAATAAGTCTTTTCCAAACACGTCAGTTCCAAATAAGAAATAAGGAGCTTCTTCAAATCCGAGTGCGTAAGCACCGTTCATCATGACGTTATAATTGGTGTATACTCTGCCAGCAATGGTAATTGAAGTTGTTCCAGTAACTCCTGTTAGCGGGAATCCTTCACCGAATGTCCATGCATTGGGATTTAGTGGGTCAACAACAATACTATCAGCCATTCCTGGATTATCTTCAAGTATTCTTTCATATTCAACAGCACCGATTGTTCTGGGAGCATCTGCGAAGAGTGCATCATAAACATTGTATCTGAAGGTTGCGACAGTCATCACTGCGCCATCTCTCAAATATCGGCCATTTTCATTCGTTTGATTGATTGTGAATAAATTAAAGTTTGATAGTGTATATCCTTCAAAACGAACAACACTTACATCAAGCGCATTGAAGATTTCAACTGAATTCAAGGTAGCAAATTCATTGCCATCAAGGCTTGCTTCTGGAAGTTCAAGTTTGATAATGACGTATCCTGATGTTCCTGTAGTTACTGCAAGCAGTGGGTCAATGGTATGGACTCCAGCTTCAGTAATCGTTCCTATCAAGGTTATATCGTCCCAGGAAGTTAACGTTCCTCCTGAGTTTGTAGGAGATAAATATACCTTGAGTACTGCAGATTCATCCATGGATTCTACATCAATTTCGATGGTGTGTCCTGTAATCATCGGATAAGACTGAAGAGTGATGATAGAAAATGCAATCTGTTCAAAGTTAACATATAAATTATTGGTACCGCCAACATAGAGCTCGCTTCTTTCTGATCCCACGATACCCTTATTGGTTAGAGTGTCTAAATCGATGAAATCAATTTGGAAGCCAGTTGTTGGATAACCGAGACCTGTTACAGGATCAATCGTCGAATAGTCGATAGGCTGATCTTTATACTCCTTGGTGCCATCCAAAATTCCAATTTTTTCTAGTAAAGGAACTCTTGGAGGTAGTGTTGTCAATGCGGAATTTGTTTGATTGTATAATGTTTTTGGCGTGATCACCGGTACGAAAATAGAGAGCAGGATAAAAATTGATAGAATCACGGTTGCAATCACGTTGTACTTGTTTTTAGTAAATCTCAGCATCGCATCTTGGAAATAAGTGAGTTGCTTTGTCTTAAGAGGTTTATCTAAAAGTCTTTCATTTTCTTGGACTAATGTAAAATCATCTTTGTTATAGTCTTTGTTAATCATTATTTTCTTGCCCCCATTCTGATTTGTGGGTCAATGATACCATAGGATAAGTCAACGATCAGAACCGTAAACAATCCAACAATGCCATAGAATGCACTGGATGCCATAATGACGTTATAGTCGTAGTTTCCTTGTGCCAGAGCCTGTAGTGTGATTCTGCCGACACCTGGTATTGCATAAACTCTTTCCAAAATAAATGACCCGCCTAAAAGACCGGCGAATGAACCGATAATGATTGGAACCATTGGAACCAATGAGTTTCTAATCGCATGTCTCATTACAGCTTGCGTATGGCTAAGACCCTTAGTCTTGGCAAGCAAAACGAATTCTGATGTTAATACTTCTGATAATTCAGCACGTAAGATTCTTGTCAGACCAGCGATTGATGGCATACCTACAGCCAGTACTGGAATCACGAATCCCTGTGCAATCTTGCCAGCTGACTCAATTCCTACTAACGGGAATAATGACGGTAAAAAATTATTCATCGAATAACTGAAGATAATAATCAAGATCAATAGGAATACTAAGCTTGGAATAGATAAGAACATCATAATCACAACCTGCATGATATTATCGACGATTGTATCTTTCTTGAGCGCCGCCAATATACCAAAAGCAAAGCCGAATGGCAAATAGAAAAAGAGCGAGGCTAAGTTAAGGTAAAGCGTAATAGGCATTCTTTCTGCAATGATATCGAATGCTGGAACATTGACTCTGATCTTGGTTGAAGTTCCCCAATTCCAATCCGTGAAAACATTGTCTAACCAGCGGAAATACTGTACCGAGATGGGTACGCGAGTGAATACCTTGATTGTATTGCTTGTACGAACGGGGTTAACGATAAAAACACTACGATTGATTTCCGGATTTGTTGTTCGGATTAAATCAACCGCTGCCATGTCCTCTGGATCATCAACATCGTAATACTCAGATGTATAATATCCATCTGTAACTTGCTTTTCAAGCCAAGTGTCCTTCTCATCATTCTTTGTTGGTGGATATTCAGGAGCCAGTTTCAGCAACACAAACGTGATGGTGAGTGTTGTAAACAAAATAATGAATATCCATATGACTCTTTGTATAATGTATTTTGTCATTTAATCTCATCCTTACTCTTATTTTTTTTAATTATATCATACTTCATGTGTTATTACACCATATTTTAATCTTTAATATAATAGCACATGAATATGATAAAAAAAGCATAATAAGGGGGGCCATAGAGTATATCTTTATTACATATGGCACCCCTCTTATTATTATTAAGTTATCGTTAAAACAGAATTAATTTGTTGTGATTGTTAAATACTATAGCCAGAACCAACCAATGTAGTAGATACCGATGTGAACAACTACATAAGCATCAGACCAACCATCCCAGTCACAAGCATAAATTTCAGTAAATTCAACTGGTGAACCCTTTGCAGCAGCAATTGCAGCAATTGTAGTAAGTGTTGGATAAGATCCAGCAATATAAGCATTTGCAGCAACTTCAGCATCTGTTGTTAATCTTACAGCTGGAGCAACTAGTTCATAACCAGAATCCGCTTCAATTGCTTCATCAGGAGTAGTGAATAGTGAAGCTTGATCATACATCTTGTAGCTTGTACCTTCTAGTGAGATTACATAAAGCACGTTCAAACCAGATTCAGTAACAACAATCTTAGCAACTAAGGAATCAAATCCTTCTTCAGTAGCTAAATCTTCAAGTGTATCGCCTAATACGTAGCTAGCCAATTCAGCGCCGTCTACGGATGTAGCAAGAACTTCACCGTTCATATCTAGGTATGCATTGATTAAATCATCTGCAGATTCCCAAGCGACTTGTTCTTCGCCATTCTTAACATAAACTCTACCTACTAAAGCTTCAACTAATGCATTAAAGCCCCACTTTTCATAAACCAATTTACCTTCTAGGTTATGGTAAGAAACTGGAATATTTGGAGTTGTTGTGTCAATGCCCCAGTTCAATGTGAATCCACCGCGGTTATCGTCAGCGAATACATCTAGGAAGCTTGGTGCATCAAGTAATGATCCACTGATACCACCAATACCTAAGTCAGTATTAGCAACCATCATGTAGTCATAGTAGTTATTTGGGAATGCTACGTCAGCAACTGTGATAGAAATTCTTACGAAGTTTTCATCATCAACTAATAATGCTTCGTATTGTTCTTCGATGTTTGCAACCATAGCTTGTGCAGAAGTGTTACCACTTGATGCATAAGTCAACACAAGATCAATCACTGTGTAGTTGCTAGCGGTACCAGCTTCATAATAACCGTCAGCAATAGCTTCAGTTACAGCTTCCTTGAATAAATCAAGAGCAGCATCTGGGAAATATCCACTTGAGTCGCCACCGAAATCATCAACGATTGCTTGTCCAGCATCAGTACCTCTAACGGAAATTCCTGATTCGCCGTCTAAGAAGTATGTTGAAGCAAACAATGTATGAGCTGGTAAGTATAATTTAACAACTTCTACTGCAGCATGGTATCTGTCGAAACCATAGAACAGAGCTTGTCTCATTGGTAAGTATGAAAGAATTGGTTCTGGAACAAAGTCTTCACTTAGTCCAACTTCTGGATGTGCTGCAATGTATGCATCACGAGCATCAGTAGTTCCAAATCCGTTAGTCATCAATCTCCAAGTAGTAGCATCTGGAGCTGTCTTAACACGTGGGTCATTTGCATAAGCAGTAACCTGTGAAGCAGGAACAGAAGCACTTTCTAGTCTACCAGCTAAGTATTCAGCAAAGATATTGTCTGAGCCGTCAACATAACGATATTGGTAACCAGTGTACTTGTAAATTGCGCTGTCTGGATGTAAAGTGTTCTTCTTGAAAGTTAATAATTGTCCTGGAGTCCAAACATCAAAGTAGTAAATACCACTTGAAGCAACGTCTGTTGGAGAAATACCATAATCTTCCCCTAGTTCTTCAAATAATTCTTGATTGATTGGAGTAAGTACTGCGCCAGCAAATCCGTACTTAATTTCGAATGTGCTCTTTTCGTTAACATATTCTAATTCAAGTGTGTTTGTAGTGCCTTCAGCTAAACGTAAACCAACTTCGCTCCAAGCAACAGTTCCGTCTAGATAAGCAGCAGCGTTCTTAATACCTTGGCTGACAAAGTCTCCTCCGCCAGTTCTAGCTCTGAACCAGTCGTTATCTAAAGCATATTGCCAAGTCCATAAGTAGTCGGAAGCATCTAGATCTGCATAGCCTGCAGGTAAACCAGATACGTCAGTTTCTGGATGGAACTTCCATTGAAGGTCATCTCTCAATTCAATCTGCCATACCTTCGCATAAGTCTTACCATTGATTACAGTTGGATTAACTGGAATTGGTTCAGATTTAGCTAAGCTTGGAAGAATTTCATAACCTGTCTTGGTAGCATCAAAATAGAAATCATATAATGCGCCATTGAACATGTCAGTGAATGTAGCCGTGTTGCTGTCATCAGCATTCCATGGGTTCAAGCTTGTTGGATCGGAATTAAAGGATGCTCTCCAAGTATATTCGCCAGCGGTACCATAAGTATCACCATACATCAATACATTAGAATCGTCCTGTGAAAATTGTGAGAATGCAGTACCGAAACCAAGGACACCATTATATTCTGGGCTGAATAATTGGACTCTGTCTGAGTACATTACTCTTGTAGCACGAGTATATAGTGGAATACCAGCGTAAACATTGTCCAATAGGTAACGTTCAGCAGCAGCAAATAGAATACCCTTATCTTCAGCTGGAAGCTTAGATAGATCAACACCGCTTAGGTATTGTGCTAGAGGATAGTCTTCAGCAGCCAATGCGTTAACTGTAACAGCTCTTGCGACCTGTACAACATTTAATGCGCTATCTGTGACTTCATAAACTACTGAGTATGTACCAACAACTGTGTTATCAACATTATTTGACTTGACAATAACAGCAGCAGTTAAATCTCCATCTTCAGTATCTGTTGCAGTAACGCCTGCTAGTGGTACGAATGTATCATATAGATCAATCGCAACGGCACCAACTCCTGCTAATACAGGGTCTGCGTCTACAACGACTTCGTCTTCACAAGCAAACAATAATAAACTTGCAAAAACTAGTGTAATAACTAAAAGCAATTTCTTTGGAAATTTCATTTTATTCTCTCCTTTTCTCCTTAAGATTATGTAATATTATATCAAAGAAACAATGAAAAATATACACAATAAATCAAAAAATCGTTATGAAAGCGTTTTTCATTGTTCTTTTATACCAAATAGACTATAAAATGCGTTGTTTTATGCCTTATTTACATGAAAACTTTCATTTTTTGTTAATTGAATACTGTGAGTAAGGTTTCCACGTTGTAAATCAGATTGATATCGATTGCAAAATCGGGGGTGATTCCAAATTCATTATTATGATAAACAAAGGGGTCTTCTTCTGTTCCTGTACCGGTTCTATAGGCATTGATGTTGTTGCTGCTCATTGTGAATGCAGTTCCGTTTGGAAGTAAGATTGGAGTGATTGAACATGCTCCGCCGCCAGAAGTCTTTCCAACAATCGGACCAAGATCATTTGCCATGAAGATGGTTGCCAATGAATTGGCTGCACTGAATGAAACCGGAGTGATGAGCAGTGCCCAATTCAAATGTGCATAACTTGGAACGCCTTCAATCAAGACATGTGATGTAGACATGCCGCCTGTATCACCATCGATACCGCTCACTGCGAATGGTTGATCAGTGATAAAACCAACGATTCTATAAAGCGCACCGACATTACCGCCTGTGTTCCATGAGATATCAAGAATGATATTTTCAAGAGTTGGTGCTGCAAGGATGATTTGATCCATCATCATTTCCATATAGACTGCGCTATCGGAATAAACGATTTCATCGATATTGACTGTGAATGGCCAAACTCCTGCGAAGCTGAGCGGGATAGAATTTATAATACCTACATAGAATAATTTCATTGCTTCGTTATAAGCAATCTGTACCATATAGGATTGTTCAGCATTTGTTCCATCTGCAGGAATAACCAATTGATAATAACCGTTCGCTTTTGCAAGATTGGTTGTCGTTTCTAAAACGAACGTATATCCAAGGGCTACAAGTGCGTTACCATAAGTTGTCAAGTCTGCTGCTGTTAATCCCTTGACCAAAACTTCTAATTTGTTTCTATTTTCATCACTGTTATTATAGTAGAAATACTTACTTCCTGAATTGATTGCAGGTAGCACCAAGCTGATATCGGGAGCTTCTAAAACTGCGTTTGCTAAAGTAGCATCATATGTTGCGCTTTCTTCAATGTCCGCCGTATTGAAATCATCTAAGTTCAACATGACGGTAACATCATCTAAGAACCAGTAATGAGGTCTTCCTGATGAACTTGCATTCCAACCTGTTGCTGCTTCACCCCATTTAGCGCCGATGACTGCATCCACTGCAACATATCCGTCGTAGTACCAAGACTTAAATCGATCTCCATAATATTTCAAATCGTTTTGTTCAGGTCCTGCCCAATCAGATTCATTGAAATAAGATGGATATCCATAACTTGTATGTGGTTCATCAATGCTCTTCAGTAGTAAATCGCGAAGTGCATAATCGAAATCTTCTGGATCGTTCGTGAGTAATTTATTTCTTTGTGCATAAAGCAAATCATAATAAGTTTCAACTTCCATGATATCCTTCAATCCGTAAAAATAATCCAAATTGAACGCAAGCATATTGAATGTGTGTACCAATAAGTCTGCTGGCATCTTCTCATCATTCATCGAGCTTTCTTTGATGGTTCTGTATTCAAGAGAACCTTCGCTTGGTAGTGAATAGATACCAAATAGACCATCGTTATTGTAATAAACGTTATAATAACTTGATCCCGCGAACAGTTGATTCACAATGTAATAAGGAAGAACGACATCACCTTCATATACAGCAATATCCATATTGTATAAATCGAGATCATAAACCACATCACTGCCTTCAACTGAATGATTATTTGGATTGTCGTTATCATAGGTGATATGACGTCCGTAATTGGTTTCTGTTGAATAAACGTAAGCCCAATAGAAACCTGGGTCGTTGGTGATGATGGTGTTATCATCAGCATTCACTGTCAAAATCAAATCATAGGTTATATCTTCATCTTCATCATAATATTGATAGAAGATTTCTAATGTGCCTTCACCCTTCGTGAATGTCAACTCAACTTCAGGATCGATGAAACCTTCCAAAAGTGCGAAGAAATCAACAAGTTTGATATAAGGAACAGAACCGTCTTCTTCAAAATACAAATTCACATCTCCATCTGCAACCGTATATTCAGTTGTAAGATTTTCAAATGGAACTGATCTTGTGACTGAGATATCAACTTCGCTCATCGGAGCTAAAGGAATATCATAAGTGCGTGTAACCTTGACACCGTTCAATGTAAATTCGCCGGTAATCTGGCCGGTTGTCGCTGTTTCAGTTGCTGGAATTGGAATAATGTATCCAGTGCTGGAAATATAGTTTGAACTGCTTGTCCATTTGATCGTGCTCCGTGAGACTCTGCCTCTGATCGGCAAGCTCAGCTGATAAGCGTCAACGAACATGAGCGTTTCAACATCGGTAATATCTAATTGAATCTTTTCAGCGTCTGTCAGTTCGCTAGGAACATCAAGAATCCAGGAAGCAGTTAAAGTGATATTCGCAGTAACTGGTGTCGTAAAATCATATTCGACTTCACTATCGGTCACATACCAATATTCAAAAACATAGCCTTCCTTCGTAGGATCTGCTGGCTCAGTAACCAGTGCATTTTCATCAACTGTCAACGATGTGACAGCAGTCCCTCCGTCACTGTTGAATGTTACTGTATAAGTTACAACTTCTGATGGCACTTCAGGTTCTGTGCAAGACATCAATAGAACGGAGAAGATAACCATTAAAAACAACAATTTTTTCACGTGAATCCTCCTTAGAATAAGTTGATTATGAATATAATAATACGATTATGCCTTCGTGTCAAGTTTTTTCGACCTATTGATAGATATAAGTTTAGAATACTTGTTTTTGTAACTGTTTTTATTAATAAAAAAGACCTAGCTCCTACAGGTGTAGAAACTAGGTCTTGGTTGTTAAAAATGATTTATGCTTTGACTTCTTCAGGAATCGCGTAATCCATTGCTGAATAACGCTTGTACATTGTCCATCTTCTCTTCGCATCCTGCAAGTTCTTATCTAAAAGTTCTGCAGCATGTTCTGGATTGATCTGCGCTAACTGCGCATATCTGGATTCAGAAAGCAGATAGTCATGATACTTGTCCCAAACAGGTTGCTTGGAATCAATCACGAATGGGTTCTTGCCTTCGGCTTCTCTTCTTGGATCGAATCTGTAGGTTGGCCAGTAACCGCATTCAGTAGCAAGCTTAGCTTGTGCGAACGTGTTGGTCAAACCGCCCTTGATGCCATGTTCGATACATGGTGCGTAAGCGATGACTAGAGATGGTCCTTCAAAGCTTTCAGCTTCTTTTAATGCCTTGATCACTTGAGCTGGTGAAGCGCCGTGAGAAATTTGAGCGACATAAACATTGCCATATGTCATGGCGATCGCGCCTAAATCCTTCTTCTTGGTTGGCTTGCCGGCTGCAGTAAATTTGGCAATCGATCCAGCTGGAGCAGACTTGGAAGACTGTCCGCCGGTATTGGAATAAACTTCAGTATCAAGAACGAGAATATTCACGTCTTCATTATTCGCGATAACATGGTCGATACCGCCGAATCCGATATCATAAGCCCATCCGTCTCCACCCATGATCCATTGGGAAACCTTAACTAGGTATTCCTTGATGGTGAGCAGTTCCTTCGCATATGGCTTATTAATCTTTTCAAGTTCTTCAATCATCGGCTTCTTAAGCTTTCTGGTGATTTCAGCGCTCTTTCTATTTTGGAGCCATTCATTCGCTAATGCCTGAAGTGATTCTGGCATTTCTGATAAATGGTCATTTAATAATGTTTGAATTCTATCTCTCATTGTTTCATACGCGATTCTCATGCCGAAACCAAATTCAGCATTGTCTTCGAATAATGAATTCGCCCATGCTGGACCGAAGCCTTCAGCATTGGTTGTGTATGGAGTTGATGGATAAGATCCACCATAAATGGATGTACAACCTGTCGCATTCGCTAAGACCATGTGATCGCCATAAAGTTGAGTTAACGCCTTGATATAAGGAGTTTCACCGCAACCTGCGCATGCTCCAGAGAACTCGAACAATGGTTGATTGAAGCTTAAATTCTTAGGATTGTCAACGCCCATGTCTTTGTAAGTCACTTCATTGAAGAAGTAATCCGCAGTTTGTTGAGCGCCTTTTGCAAGTTCGTCTCCAATTGGTACCATGACTAAGGATTTATTAGGAGTTGGACATACTTGAACGCAGATTCCGCATTCTGTGCAGTCTAAAGTCGATACCTGAATGGTGAACTTCATACCTTCCATGCCCTTGCCCTTGGCATCAAGCATCTTCGCTCCATCGGGAGCATTTGTAGCTTCAGTACCGTCTGCTAAGAACGCACGGATAACAGCATGTGGACATGCGAATACGCATTGATTACATTGAATGCAGTTTTCTTTTCTCCATTCAGGAACAAAGTTTGCAATACCGCGTTTTTCGTAAGCAGTCGATCCATTTTCCATATGAGCGTCTTCATAACCCAAGAACGCAGAAACAGGAAGTGAATCCCCTTCAATCGCATTGACAATATCAGCAATCTTTCTAACGAAATCAGGACGTGACATATCTTCAGCCTTGACTTCATCTTCCAATAAGCCCCATTGTGGATCTACCTTGATTTCGACTAAGTGCTTATAGCCTGCATCAATGGCATTATTATTCAATTCAAGAATCGCTTCGCCTTTACGACCATAAGTCTTTTCAGCGTAGGACTTCATATATTTATTTGCGTCGTCAGCATTCATCAATTGTTCATTCAATTTGAAGAAAGCAGATTGCATGATGGTGTTGATTCTTCTACCAAGTCCGATTTCATATGCCAAATCAACAGCATTGATGATAAAGAACTTAGCCTTTTTCTGTGCAAGCTGGCGCTTGACTCTGTTTGGAAGGAATTGAACAATTTCATCCTTAGGAGTTTGCGTATTAAGTAGGAATGTTCCCCCTTCTCTCAAGCCCTTCAGCATGTCATACTTTCTCAAATATGTATCTGTAGAACAGGAAATGAAGTGTGGATAGTTCACTAAATAAGTAGAACGGATTGGCTTCTTGGAGAAACGGACGTGCATGCGGGTAACACCGCCTGCTTTCTTGGAGTCATAGGAAGCATAAGCCTGTGAATACAGTGAAGTATGGTCACCGACAATCTTCGTGATATTCTTAGTCGCACCAACAGTACCATCAGAACCAAGTCCGAAGAATAACAGTTCAGTCGCATCTTTATCGGTGATGTCAATCGCCTTATCCACCTTGAGTGAAGTAAATGTAACATCATCTTCAATACCGACTGAGAAATGATCTTTTTGTTCTCCAGCCATGTTTGCATAAACAGCCAAAATCATTGGAGGTGTCGTATCCTTGGATGATAACCCATAAATACCGCCTAAAATAACTGGTTGGTGTGGTTTTCCATAATAAATCGACTTCACGTCTAGATATAATGGGTTTCCTGCAGATCCTGCTTCAAGTGTTCTATCAAGAACTGTAATTCTCTTGACTGACTTTGGCATCGCCTTCATGAAGTGTTCAGCGCTAAATGGACGGAAGAGGTGAACAGTCAGCAAGCCGACCTTCTTTCCAGCTTCTCTCAAATGATCGACAGTCTGCTGAGCAGCTTCAATCACTGAACCCATCGCAATCACGACATCTGTAGCTTCTGGATCACCGTAATAAACGAAAGGTGCATATTCTCTGCCGGTAACCTTAGAAATTTCAGACATGTAGTCTGCAACAATATCAGGAATTCCCGCATAGTGGGAAGCCTGTAATACTTTGGTTTGGAAATAAACGTCATCGCTTTGCGCAGTACCTCTAGTCACTGGGTGAGATGGATTTAATCCATTCGCTCTGAACTTCGCAACTGCTTCTCTATCCAACAAACGATCGAATACTTCATAATCGAGAACTTCGATGGATTGTACTTCATGTGAGGTTCTGAAACCATCAAAGAAGTGCAGGAATGGAATGCTTGACTTGATTGCAGATAAATGCGCAACACCAGCTAAATCCATGCTGGACTGAACGGATGTGGAACCAAGAATAGCAAACCCTGTCTGACGTGCAGCATACACGTCCTGATGATCGCCGAAAATGGAAAGCGCCTGCGCAGCAATGCTTCTTGCAGCGACATGAATGACACCTGGCAATAATTGACCGGCAATCTTGTACATGTTTGGAAGTTTGAGCAACAAGCCTTGAGAGGCTGTAAATGTTGTTGTTAAAACACCCATTTGCAATGAACCGTGGACAGTACCTGCCGCACCGGCTTCACTTTGCATTTCAATAACCTTCACAGGCATTCCGAATAAATTCTTCTTGCCTTCTGAAGCCCAAAGGTCAACGTATTGAGCCATTGGAGTCGATGGTGTAATTGGATAAATTCCAGCTACTTCGGTAAACGCATAGGCACAATATGCCGCAGCTTCATTACCTTCCATTGATTTAATCACTTTTTTTGCTACCATAATATCCTCCTGAATCGTAACTTATTTTAAAACATTTAATATATCAGATGCATTCTCTTTAGGAGATGCTTTTTCAAAAACATGGGTAATGATTCCTTTTTCATTTAAAACAAATGTAGAGCGTGCAACGCCCATATACTTTTTGCCATACATGCTCTTTTCAACATAAACACCAAATGCATCAATGACAACTCTTTCTTCATCAGAAAGAAGAATGAACGGCAAATCAAAGTCTTGAATAAACTTAAGATGACTTTTCGGACTATCCTGACTGATTCCAAACACAACGATATCGTTCTTCTTAAAATCATCATAAGAATCCCTAAATGCACAAGCTTGCGTCGTGCAGCCAGGCGTATTGTCCTTAGGATAGAAATAGATGACAATCTTTTTGCCTGAATAATCGCTTAATCGATGAGATTTTCCATAGGCATCAGGCAATGTGAAATCCTTAACTTTCGTTCCAACTTCCAACATAAATGCCTCCTATTTTCAATAAATCGTTTCAACATATCTATTATAACCTATTCAACACCAAAAATTAAGGGCATGATAACATTTTCACATGATATTACAAAAGTTCTAAAAACTGTCTTTCAAATAAAAAAACGACTAAGTCGTCTCTTATTTTAACTTGTGGTGCGGGTGACAGGATTTGAACCTGCACGCCAATGGCGCTAGATCCTAAGTCTAGTGCGTCTGCCAGTTTCGCCACACCCGCGCAAGAAGAATTATACCCTAATTTGAAATTAGAGTCAATTCTTTTTTTAATTATCTATTTTTTTCGATGCTTGATGAAGATAAAGCCTGCAATTCCTAATAATACAGGGCAACCAAGGGCTAAATAGACATAAAAATTAGGTTTGTCATCCTGGTTTTCAACATCAATTCGGATACGTGATGTTTGTTGTTCTCCATTCACTTGATAACTCAAATAAACATAGTAACTTCCTTCAGTATTTTCCATGTTTTTATATTCATTAAACATTACACGCACGTGCGAGACCGAATAACCTGAGGATAAAGTGTGATTGGTGAACCATTCAATCAACTGATCATCTGACATTTCTGAGGCTGTATCTATAGACAAGACGATTTCATCCGTTGTAAAAACAGGACCTCCATTCTCGATGACATGGATATTCAAAGAAAAACGGCTGATGTTGTTCAATGTATCGCTCGCTAGGATGGTGAGCATGTAGATTCCCGGCATTGTATTTTGATTGTAGTCATTGAACTCGAAGCTGGCGGTCACGTTCAAACCATCCACATCATCAAGAATTAAATACTTGTTTAAAATCAGTAAGTTTGTTAATGGTTCGTCCTTCGTATAAAGATAGATGGATGCAGGTCCTGTGATATCCGGTCCATGTCTGTCAATCAATTCAATCTCTACAGTCAATTGGGATGTATTTCCGCTAAGATCGGTTGCTGATACGATGACCTCATATAATCCTACTTGGTTCGCAGGGGTATAGGTATCAGTGGTAATGACTAAATCAGTAGAATCCATATCATCGACATTATCACTCACAGAAATTTGCGATACAATGCTTGCCACACTTGCTTTTTCAGTCAACGGCATTGTGATATATCCTATACTGGCTATAACTGGCGCAGTTGCATCAAAAACACGCACATCCAAATAATATCTCTTTGTGATATTGTTGAATGTGGACATGAAGATCATTTGGTAAGTACCTGGAAGCTTATTGCTTAAAGAATATTCATCTTCTTCAATCGAAATGCTCAAAGGATTGCCATATGGATCATTGGCTTGGAGATAATTCTTAATTTCTTGAGTGGTGAGCAACTCATCATAATCCACAGGCAATACCCCAAAATAGCTCATCACCTCGCTTGGGTCGATATAAGGTTCATATCCATCAAAATCGGGGTAAGTGCCAACATACATGATTGCATCATATGTTGTTGGCATCATCGGCAGCGAAGTAATCAATATCAAATCAGTAACTGGTTCAAATTCAATATATGCTCTCAAATTGGTTCGATCATCATTGATAAGTAAATTATATTGATCTGTATCGGTATATTCTTCAATTAAAATATAAACGAATTCTAAAAAATCTGAATGCTGACCTAAAAATTCGTAATCCAAAACAATCGTATAGGTTTCATTAGGAATAACACGTATCGGATCAATCGTATACGCATAGTTTGGATCATCGCTTCTAGGTGTCAGATTACCCAAATCCAAATAGTTTCTACCTACTGGCAAGGGATAATACTCACCCTCTGCCTGCAATTCGAACATTTGAAAAATAAAAAATGTGAATACTAGTAAAAAAAGCATTATCAATTTTTTCATGTTGTTTCCTCCTGACCTATAATAGTAATGGTCAAGAAAGATTACTTTATCCCATAAAAATAAAAAAATAGAAACGATTGTTCCTATTGGAGTATAGATGGCAGGGCTAGCTGGATTCGAACCAACGATCGCAGGGTCAGAGCCTACTGCCTTACCGCTTGGCTATAGCCCTATCTAGAGTTGTCAATAATTAAGATGGCAGGCCCAGCTGGATTTGAACCAACGATGAGGGAGTCAAAGTCCCTTGCCTTACCCCTTGGCTATGGGCCTATCTTAATGGGGCGGATGAAGGGAGTTGAACCCTCCAATGTCGGAGCCACAATCCGATGCGTTTACCGCTTCGCCACAACCGCCATATTGATAACGCATGTATTATTATACAATAAAAATCATCTTTGTAAAGTGAAATTATGTAATTTCGGTGATTTTAGTTGTGAATTGTTTTGACTTCTTGTATTCTATTCTAGAAAGGTGTGAAATATATGCTTAAATGGGTTGGAAGAATTTTATACATCATCGTGATCTCATTGTTATCCCTGCAAATCTATAGTTATGCTTACTATTCAAAACTTCAGGAATATTACATGGATCATGTTGAAGAGAACTTAAATGATAATGAGGTTTATTTGAACGGCATCAATACATTGATGGGTATTGATTATTACAGGGAATCCCCTATTTTGTATTCATTTTCCAGCACTGCTGGCGATTATCAATTTTCAGTCAATGTTTACGCAGTCGGCGTGAATGCAAAGGATCTCTATTATGATGGTTTGATGATTTTCGTCAATAATGTTTCCATTATGAAAGATTCCGCAGTCATTGAAGATCCAATCCTCAAAATTTCTGTTGAACTCGATCAATCTACTCTTCTCGTCGGTGAAGAATTATCAGATACCGGCAGCATCTATTTTGACCCTTCACAACCATTCGCTTATTATAATGTTCCAGTTTTATTCTTGTTTGATGCTGATGACTACTTAAAAGTTCCTGATGAAGATGCATTCGCAGTGATTGATCGCATCTTGGTTGAATATTCTGATGGTGAAAAAGATGAAGACAATGCCCTCATCTTTGATGATTCCGCATTATTCATCGCTTCCAGAGAACTAATCTCTGATGCAGCCTATCACAAAGATACAGCATTTGATATCAACGTAGAAGATTATAAACTCAGAGATGATTTTGCAGATCAAGTACCAACAGATGCAGAAATCTTAACATTCGGTTTAAATGCAGATCATGGAGATTTAGACGCATACAACTGGACTGTTTGGAAAACAATGTTGATTTATGTCGCATTGGTCATCGTGGTTACTTACTTGTTATTCTTCCATAAGATGGTCAGAGAACACTTTAAAACAAAGAATTATATACCTAGAAACAACACAGGAAATACAATAACCGTAGAACCTATTTTCAAGGATCCCGATATCAATCAAAAAGATGGAAGATAATTTCCATCTTTTTTCTTTTCTTTTTCATTTTCGATTGCAATTCTGTCTTTCATTATGCTATAATTACAACGCTTAGGGGTATAGTGTCAACGGTAGCATACCGGTCTCCAAAACCGTCGGTGAGGGTTCGAATCCTTCTACCCCTGCCATATCAAATTCAAAGGGCATCCATTCGGATACCCTTTTTTTTCATTCTGAAATTTTCATATAGACGGTAATTTGAGTTCCCTTGCTTAATCCGGATACCAATTCAACAGAACCATTGTATTTCATAACGATGTGCTTGACAATCGCCAAGCCTAATCCAGTTCCGCTATCCAGTCTGCCTTTATCAACACGGTAGAACCTTTCAAAGACACGGGATTGATGCTCGATATCGATACCTATACCCTGATCCTTCACAATGAAGACAACCTGTTCATCCATTTGATCGAGTTTGATATCGACCTGCTTGTCATTTTCACTATACTTAATCGCATTCTCAATTAAATTCTTAAATAGTTTCTGCATGTCTAAAGGATCACACATCATCATCAATTTATTAGCATTCACTTTTAATTTGATATTTTTCTCTTTGGCGAATGGAGACATATGATCAATCACCGTAGATAAGATCTGATTCAAATCCTGATTGCTGTAAAGCTTTTCCTGAAGGTTTTCCAATCTGGAAAGCATCAGCATATCTTCGACGAGAGCTGTCATCGTTTCGGTCTGCTTCACAATTTGGTGTGCTGAGGATGTTACTTCTTTTTCTTTCACGACACCGAGTTCAATTAGTTCCGCATAGCCTCTAATCGCGGTAAGCGGTGATTTCAGCTCATGGGACGCATGGCTGAAGAAATCGCGTTTCATTTGTTCTAGTTTACGTTCTGATGTTACATCCTTGAATAATGCAAGGACGCTTGCTTCACGTTTGTTCTGGCCTTGTGCGGAAGCGTGGAATATTTTAACTTCGATGATTTTTCCATTCATCTTGATATCAAAGGTTGATGATTTTTCTTCTCGATTCGCCTGTGCGATGGCATCCTTGATCTGATTGTTTCTTAATGCATAATAACTAGGTTGTCCGATGGAATCATCAGCTAAATCGAATAACGCTTTCGCATCGTCGTTGAAGTAAACCATTTGGTCATCCTTATTGAAAAGCATGACACCTTGTTTCATTTCATTCAAGAGTTTATTAAGCTGTGTCTGATAAGCTTCAATCGCTTTGACATGCTTCACAGTTTCAAGGTTGATTCCATTCATTTCATGGAGTATTTCATTAATTTCAGGATAGGGACTATTTAAAGACATCATCTCATATTTTCCCTGATTCAATGCGGTCATTCCTTTTTTAACCTGTTGCCATGGCTTGAGGAGATTCTTATTCACTTGAACCAATCCCACATAATAAAGACCGATAAACCCGATTGCACTCAAAATCAATACCCAGACAACCCTGTTATACGCAGCAATTTGGGATTCGATTTCAAGGGCGACTCGCAAATAATTTCCATCATCCATCAACCTTGCGATATAGATTAATTCCATGCCGACAGTTGCTGAAGTTCTTGAATAAACTGCACCTAAATTCATGATTTCTGGTCTGGTACTTTTATCAGTTCCAACTGTATCGTCATGCGTGTCAGCAATCACAAGTCCGTTATTATCAAGGATTGTGATGCGTCTATTTTCACTGTCGTATGAGTTAATAAAAGAAGGAATGTCTCCTTCATGATTCTCATATTCCATTTCAACTTCATCTAGAATAAACGTCATGAACTTAACTTGGTTGCTTTTCTCAAAGTTGAACAACGAGAAAAATATCACAATGAAAAACAGTGTGAAAGCGCTCAGTAAAAGGATTACGTTATTTCTAATGAGTGTGCGTTTCATTCAATTTGATATCCTATTCCACGTATAGTTTTGATGATTGCTTCGGCATGATTTTCTTCTAATTTTTCACGAAGCGCTTTGATATGCATATCCAAGGTTCTTGTTTCTCCAATGAAATCCGTTTCCCAAACTTGCTTGAAAATACGTTCTTTAGAGACCACGACACCCTTGGTTTTTAATAATAAAGTCAGAATTGAAAACTCCTTGTTTGTCAAATAAACTTCACTTTGATTGATCAGGAATATATGCTTCTTTTCATCAAGAAAAATATTATTCAACTGATATGTTTTTTCATCAACAGATTTTCTAAGCTTTGATTGTATGCGTGATGTGAGTTCCAAGACTCCGAAAGGCTTGGTCATATAATCATCTGCGCCAAGGTCTAATGCAATGACCTTGTCCATTTCACTTTGAAGTGCGGAAATCATCATGACTGGAGTCGTTGAATCTAGTGCTCGAATCGCTTTTAATATATCGAGTCCACTCATATCCGGAAGCATCACATCCAATAAAACCATGTCTGGTTTCACCCTTTTAAAGGCACTTAAAAATGCTTCTCCCCTTTGAAAACCAACACCGGTCAAACCAGCATGATGAATCGTTTTGTCAATTACATACCCAATCGATTGATCATCTTCCACATAGTAAATCGTAGCCATAAAAACCTCCTAGAAAAGTAAAGTATTTTTGTGTGTGCCGCTCTTCATGAAGATAATCCATTCTGCGATATTGACAGCATGGTCACCGACACGTTCAAAATATTTTCCTACCATCAATACATAAATCGCTTCATTTGGATCTAATTTGTCTTCTTTAAGTTCTTTGGTCATTTTAGTAATAAGTTGTTGGAATAAATCATCAACCGCATCATCTCTACCAATTACTTTTCTTGCGAGTTCTATATCGACTTTTACTAATGCTTGAATGCTTTCCAGAACCATTTCTTCTACGATTTCAGCCATTTTAGATGAGATTGGCATCACACGCATATTTCTTGTTTTATCGAGATGCAGTGTCATTTCTGCAATATCGCTTGCATGATCCCCAATACGTTCCAAGTCAGTAATCAGCTTTAAGATGCCTGTAACCAATCTCAAATCACTCGCTACCGGTTGTTCTTTCCAAATGATTTTTAATGCTTGTTTTGCTATTTCTTCTTCATATCTGTCAACCTCGTCATCTTTTCTCATGACTTGATTGGCTAGTTCTTGGTCAGTTGTCTTAAACGCAACCAAGCCTTCTCTTAAATTAGCAAGGGCTAGATCAGCCATTGCTGCCACTTCTTTTTTTAATTCTTCAATCGATTGAAGTAAACTTTGTCTTAATGTCATATGATTTCTCCCTTATTATACCATTTTACCCGAATCTTCCGGTAATGTACTCTTCAGTTTTCTTTTGATCAGGTGTTGAGAATACATGAGATGTATCTCCATACTCAACAATTTCGCCTAAGAGAAAGAATGCTGTGCGATCAGAAATGCGTGCTGCTTGTTGCATATTATGCGTCACAATCACGATTGTGTAATTCTGTTTTAACTCGATAATCAAATCCTCAATTTTAGCGGTTGCTACAGGATCCAAGGCAGATGTTGGTTCATCCATCAAGATCACTTCGGGTTTCATCGCAATTGTTCTGGCGATACATAGTCTTTGCTGCTGTCCGCCTGATAAAGATAATGCGGATTCTTTCAGCCTGTCTTTCACTTCTTCCCATAAAGCAGCTTGTTTAAGGGATGTTTCAACAATCTCATTGAGTTCTGCCTTACCTTTGATTCCCTGGCATTTGGGTCCGTAAACGATGTTATCATAAATGCTCATTGGAAATGGATTCGGCTTTTGAAAAACCATTCCTACTCTTTTTCTAAGTCCGATGACATCCATGCCAGTTTGATAAATATTTTCATCATTGAATGAAACATCACCAGAGATTTTACAAGATTCAACTAGATCGTTCATTCTATTGAGTGTTCTTAGAAACGTTGATTTACCGCATCCTGAGGGACCGATCAATGCTGTAACCTCTTTTTCATAGATAGGAAATTCAATATTTTTCAATGCTTGCGTCTCACCATAAAAAAGATTCAAGTTTTTAATGTCAAATACTATTTTTTCTGTTTTCATCATGCTTTTACACCATACCTTCTCATAAAGCGTTTAGATAATATTTTGATTGTGAAATTTAAGATTAATACCATCATTAAAATGATGATTGCTATTGTAGTCGATAGTTCGATGTTTGCTGGTTCATCTGTCATCATCGCCCAGATATGCACTGCTAAAGAAGTTGATTTATCCGTGATGGACACCTGATCTTTAATCGCTGTTCCGATGGCAAATACAAGTGCTGCGCTTTCCCCGATAATGCGTCCGATGGCAAGCAATGTCGCAGTCAGAATCCCTGCAAATGCATTCGGAAGGATAACCTTGAAGGTTGTTTGTGTTTTTGATGCTCCAAGCGATAATGAAGCATAGCGGTAATCATCAGGAACAACTTTTAAAGATTCTTCAGTAGTTCTGATGATGATTGGCATTAGGATGACTGCAAGCGTCATCGAACCTGAAATAATATTTCCACCAGTTGCTGATGTTAAGGAGATGGTGAGCGGAACGAAGATCGCCAACCCCATCAATCCATAAATAATGGAGGGAACTCCTGTCAAGGTTTCAATCAACGACCTGATCAACCTTGTAAATTTAGTATTCTTAGCATACTCATTTAAATAGATTGCAGATCCAACTCCAATCGGTAAAGCGAAAACTAGCGTGAAGAAAATCAAGTATAAAGTCGTAACAATGGATCCCCTGATGCCTCCGCCAGTCGTAGAGAACTCAAGCTCTCTGAAACTGTCATTCGCATCCAGTATTGCAATCATGATTTCTGAACCGCGCACTGATAATGCTGAAGCTGAATCAACAAATGCGATTCGAATCACTTCATAGTCTAGAGTCAGCGCCAAATCCACAGTGCCAACACCTTTATTATTCAATTCCTTGAATGGTGAATCTGGATGTACATAATGAACGACAACCACATTTTTACCTAAAAGATTCGTATCATCCTTCAATGCGACTCCCCATTTTTCAGAGTAATAAATACCTTCATCAAAATCCCTATCGACTGTAAAATTCCCTGGCCCTGTTCCATCCTTCAAATCAGCAATATAACTGACTGCCTCAAAGTTATGTGTGACCAGATCCCAGTTCAGGAGTTTGATTCCGTTTGCGAATACATAAATAATGATGGATAATAGCACAACAAGGCTAATGAATGATGAACCATAAGTGATACCAGTCATAATGCCATCATTGATTTTTCTTTTACTTAACATTGACATTACCCACCCTTCTCTTGACTGCATTTAAGATGAGATTTGTAAGTAGGATAACCACCATCAAAATAATACCAACTGAAAATCGAATATCATAATCAAGACCTGTCGTTTCCTTCATCCCTTCAAGCATGATGGTTGTGAGGGTTGAGGTTGTATCCAAAATATTAAACGAATAACCGGATCTTCTTCCACCAGCGACTAAGGATACTGCTGTCGCTTCACCAAGGACTCTGCCGATTCCAAGTATGGCAGATGTAAAGATTCCTGATTTGGCAGCAGCGAGCACGACCTTAAAATTGGTCTGCATCTTGCTTGCTCCAAGCGCTAAAGATCCATGCTCCAAAGTCTTATCTACAGAACGGATTGCAACTTCAGAAATCGATGCAATGGTTGGAATCGTCATGATAGCAAGTACAATGACTGATGATAAGATGGAATTACCACCCTTTGATTGATATCCAAACATTGCACTTAAGTCATAGACAATCTTCAAAACAATCCCTGCTCCAAACAATCCATAAATGATGGATGGAATTGAAGCGAGAATTTCAATGACCGTTCTTAAAAGTTCTGCTAATTTCTTAGGTGCAATTTTTGCAATAAACAATGCCGTCAGAACACCTATTGGAAACGACAAGAATAAGGATAGAAATGCAATGAACATAGTGGATACGATAATGAACCCAATACTGTAAAGATTAGAATGGAAGGATTCACCGATTAGCCATGTATTTCCTGTTAAGAATTTAAAAAAGTTTACTGATCCCAATCCATTGTTATCACTAAAAAAGGGTGTTACCCCTTTGACTAGGATGACTCCGGCAACAATAAATATAAATGATGACGCCAATAATGCGAAGCTGAAAAGCAGTGCTTTAACAAATTGATCGACGACTGCATTTTTTTGAAATTTAGTTTTTTTAATGAGTGTCACATGCTGCATTTTATCATCTCCATATAGCAAGAAAAGACCCGTTTTGGGTCTTAGCTGCAATTCTAAATAACTACTCTGAAATCAGATCTGACCATTTCATGAATGTGCCTTCATAAATCTTTTTCAAATCTTCTGCTGTAACGTTTTCAAGTGGATTATTTAAGTGAACGATTGCTACAATCGCATCCCAAGCCAATTGACCCATTTGTGTGGTTTCTACTCCAACTTTTTCTGAATCCTTGAAGTATCTGGATGCAAACCCAACGTCCTTACCTACTGAAGTATCCTTAACTGCTGCATCATTTGTTCTCTTATATGCATCGCCTGATCCTGTATGATCATGTTCAGCAACGAAGTTTCCAGCTTTTGCAGTGAATGCTTGTGTTAAAGCTTGTGCTACCTTTTGAATGGAATCTGATCCGCCAAATCTTACAGTGACTGCTGAATTATCAAGAGCAGTGATTGGATAATTTGCCTTGATCGAATCCCAAGTGACTGAAGAAGGTAATGCGATTGCACCATTGTTATCAATGATATCGCCAGCATCAGTTGTTCCTAAGAATGCTACGAATGCATTGACTAATTGTTCTACTTGAGTGCTTGGATAATCACCAGCATCTCTTGTCATCCACATGAATGGGCGCTTTAAACCATATGTATCATTGATAACGTTTGCTACCGTTGGAGCTACACCATCAAATGATAAACCCTTAATCGTATTGTTTACGCTTGATAATGATACATAACCAATACCGAATTCATCAGTGGTCATTGCAGTCATGATTCCTGTGTTGTCCTTGATTACAAAACCTTCAACAAGCACGCTGTCGCTTGTTTCAGCTTCAGCAAATCCAATACCAGCCATAAATCCTGCTCTAGTTCCAGAGGTTGTATCTCTGGTATAAACAGTGATTGAACTATCCGTGTTAAATTCTTCTTCCGTTGTACATGCAGCTAGTGTGAGTACAAACGCTAAAACGACATAAAGCATTAATTTCTTCATTTTTGTTCTCCTTATTTTTTTTATCACCTTCATTATAGGGAAAACATTAATTCCTTGAAACCATAATTCAGTAAGGCTTATGTAAAGAAACTGTAAAAATGAAAAATGCTCCAATGAAGGAGCACTTAGTATCTGTAAATTTGGGATGCTAAAACCACTTTTTCCTCTTGAAAAAGATAAACATCGTGAGTGCGATAGTTAAGCAAACGATCCCAAAAAGTAGAACGGCATGTTCATACTGTAATATTCCGAAATGAACGAAATTCATGCCAAATATGCCTGTCAAAAACGATAGTGGTATGAAGATTGCTGAAAAGAGGGTGAGCGTCGCCATAATTTTATTCATTTTGGTGGATTGATTGTTCATATGAAGATCTAAAAGATTTCTTGTCAATTGGCTGCTTTGGTTCAATCTGTTATCCAATCTTGCCAAATGGTCTTTCAAGTCTTCAAAATAATTGGCATTTTCCAACTGAAACAAGCCATGTTTCTTTAATAAAAGCTTTTCAAGTTGCTCATAAACAGGAGAAACGTTGTTTTTTAATTTTAAAAGTTGTTTGCGTATCAAATAAAAGGATTCTTGCTCAATATTCTTTGTTTCAAGAAGCTGCTCCTCAAATTCATTGACTTCATCCTCCAAGACATCATAAAGTTCCAAATGTCCATCTGTGATGATATCCAGTATTTGGAAAAATAGATAATCGATGGAATGCTCACGAAGTTCCTTATGATCATGAATCAATGCTTTGAGTGGATCAAGGAAGACTGGAGTTGTTTCATGAAAGGTCAAAATAACATTTTCAAACATCAAAATACTCATATAGTCCTCGATGATTTTCCCTTCAAGAATATATGCTAGAGAAAATGTACCGAAAATATGGTTTTCCTTGACATCAAATTTATTTCTTTGATTGACGCTTAATATATCTTCGCCAATTAATGGATCAATCTTATAATAAGTGCAAATTTCTTGAATCTTATCCACATTCGCCAAACCAACGACTTGAATATAATGTTTATTAGGTTTGGTTGATGGGAAATCTTCAAGTAATTCATAACTGGATTGATCATACTGGTAATGCGTGATCTTTGTTTCAATATCTTTATGCTCACCTGTATAAACCATCGATTTAGGTTTGAAGTATTGTAGTATTTGCATAGAAAGTCCTCTTTTCTATTGGAGTTAACTATATTTTATCACGCTTTTCAGCAGTGGAGCACTATTAACTGAAACATAGTCTATACTTGAGATGCATACAATGTTTTTCTAATGATGGCATCTCTATACTTGTCTTTTAGAAAGCGTGTAGAACACGAAAAGATGATTCTTTATGATATATTATCATTGATAGGAGGCTACAAAAATGAAATCAAATGAGGTTATTATTGAACAATTACATAAAAGATTTACTTCCAATATGCATAGACATGAGAATGTAACATGGGAGGCCGTACTCAAAGAACTAAAAAAGGATCCAAACATACTCAATTCAATCATCAAGATGGAAGAAATGGGTGGGGAACCAGATGTTCTCACGGATGGAAATAGGATGCTCTATGTTGAGTTTTCAAAGGAAACCCCTGAAGGTCATCGAAATGGATGCTATGATGAGGAAGCTCTGATTGGACGAAAGAAATTCCCTCCACAGTTTTCTGCGTGGGGCCAGGCTAAAGAGATGGGCATATCCATTGTCAATGAAGATCTCTATAGAACCATGCAGAGCGTAGAACCTTTAGATCTAAAAACATCATCCTGGCTAGATACACCAACTGAGTTGAGAAAACTTGGAGGAGCTTTGTTTGGAGATAGAAGGTATAATCGAGTTTTTACATATCACAATGGCGCAGATTCTTATTACGGTGTCAGAGGATATCGGGGATATATCGAACTCAAATAATCAAAGGGACAAAAATTTGTCCCTTTTTTTTGAGTCGTATAAATGGTTTATAGCGAATATTACTTACCCATCTTTTTATTCATATTTCGATATGCCAAGAATAAGAAAATGAAGGAGATGAAAAGTGAGGCTATCATAATGAGCCACATGGACACATCTTGTCCTAAAACACCAATTTCTTTCGTACCATAAAGAACTTTGATTTCTTCCATGATTTCAGCTGGGACCGTTAAGGCAAGAACTCTGAAAGGTTCTTCTAGCAATACATTTTTGAGCATAATGGACATGTGTGTGAATGGAACAACGGATGCAACATAACCCATTGATTTACCTAAAACGACCAATGGCATATAGATACCGCTGATAAATCCGATCAAGGTACCTAGAACTCCAGATAAAGTTCCAAACGCATTCACTGATTTCAAGAGAGTCGTTAAGTAGATCATCATGGATGAAGAGATGAATGTAAATAATAGGATCATCATGGATGCAACAAAGACCACGCTGAATGAATACCAGTATCCAGCAAACACTCCTACATAGAGAACGGTTAAGAACCACATGAACAAGGATAAGACCGTCGTGACTAAAATCGAAGATATGTAATAACTTAAAACGATTTTATATCGTTTAACAGGTGTTACAAGGAATCCGTCCAAACGATGAAACTCCAGGTCTGTAATGATGTTTCCCATCATACCGAGCGATAAGGATACCGTATTGATGACCAAAATTCCACCCATCATGATTCCTGCTGTCAAAAATGTTTTAAATCCCGGTTCCAAAAAGGATAACTCATCTCCACCTGTATATTGTCTGCCAATGAAAAGGAAATAGAGGGCGAGCAATATCAAAACGCTTAAAAAGGAAAAGAATACTGCAGTTTTATCTCTTAAAAACTTTAAGATATTTCGTTTAACCAACGATGTCACATCATACATGGCGTTCACCCCCGATGACATTGATGAATACATCATCCATCGTACCCTTGACAACTTCAAATTGCTTGATATTATCCCTGATTAGATCAATTAATTCAAGCGCATCCTCCGTATCATCTAGGATGACAATATATTGATCAGCAATCTTTTCATAGCTTTTCCCATGTTTTTCTAATAAATCCGTTAGTTTTTTCTTGTCATGAGGAACGACCTTAAACCGGTCAAAGCTATACTTTTCCTTGAGAACTGCAGGAGTTCCTTCAGCAACAATCTTCCCTTTATTGATGATCACCACATGATCAGCATTTCCCGCTTCTTCCATATAATGTGTTGTTAAGAAAATAGTCAAGCCATGCTTGTTCTTCAAATCATCGATAACCTTCCAAACAATCTGCCTTGTTTCAGGATCAAGCCCAGTTGTCGGTTCATCTAATAGTAGTATTTCTGGATTTGAGAATAAAGCTCTCGCAATCTCCGCTCTTCTTTTTTGACCTCCCGATAACGTTTTGAATCTCTGATTTTCAAATTCAGAGAGGTTAAGATAGTTAGAAAGTTCATTGTATCTCTGTTTAACAAGATTTTTGTCATTCATATATAAAGAACCTCTATAATATAGGTTTTCCTTCACTGTCAGATCATCATCTAAAACATTTCCTTGGAAAACAACTCCAATCTTGTTTCTGAAATAAACATCATCTGTCTGTTCATTCAAAAACACCTTGCCGCTGTTTGCGTCAAGCAAGGTGGTCATGATATTGATAGTTGTTGATTTACCTGCACCGTTAGGTCCTAAAAAGGCAAATAAGCTTCCTCTTCTAACTGAAAAAGAAATGTCGTTGACAGCTAGGACATCGCCGTAGCTCTTAACGAGATTTTCTACACGTACGATAAAATCCATGTGATACCCCCTGGTATATGCATAAAGCATGAACAAAGATAGTATATCATACACTTTTTTATTAATAAATACGTCAAATCAATTTAGATTTATAATTGTTAATCGCTTGCGCATTGCGTCATGAACAACAATATGGATGCAACATAAAATAAGAAGTAGCTAATCGGTGACAATACAATGCTGACTATTGTTTTAACAATTTTTATGTTTTGGATTTTGTTTTTGATTTTGATGAAAAAATAGATTAAACTTCCAACTCCATAGGTAACATGAACAAAATGGTAGTATTGAAGAAAAACTGTTAAAAGAATAAGTACTGGAGGTGAGGCTTCAACTTGGTTAGCGAAAATCATTCCCAAACCAAACATAATCAAACCTAAAGTCAGAAGACACAAAGATATCTTGAAATAAATGTTTTGATACATTTGAAATTTTGTTGTTTGTGGACTGCCATCCATGTCAATCACCTCTTTAGCATTATTTTATTCTTTTGAAGCGAGCATTTCTTAAAATTTGCATTAAAAACCCCTTTTGAGTTCTTTTCCTATAGTATTTTTCATAATGTCTAATAAATCAAATTCGATAATGTTTATAAGTTCAAATTAATTTTTCAATATAAAATATGTACCATTTTCATTCTCCATCATTCTCCTTCTTTTTATTTACATTATTGTTTTTTTAAATGAAGGAAACTAATTTCCTATCGTGTTTTGTCATATTGACATGTTCCCTTCGTGGTGCTATAATAGCATCAAAAGATAATGAAAGCGCTTAGAGTCCAGAGCAAGCCAAAAGCACGTATGTGTATTTGTTTTGTTCTTTTTTATTAGCATTAAACTTCTCATGTATTCATGTTTCACTGCACAGAACTTTATATAAGTAAATTATATAAAAATAAAAAGGGAAATGAAGGGAGAAAAAATGTTTAAAAAGTTGTCAAAACCAGTAATTTGGCTGGTCGTATTGCTGCTTGTCGTTGTTTTGTCGAGTTTATTAGCTTCCATGGTTCAAAGCTCATTCTTCTCGGTTAAGGTCGAAAAGATTAGTTTTGAAACTGAACGCGGTGAACTAGCTGGCTATTTGTACACTCCAAATGGTGTGGATGATGATAATCCAGCACCTGCAGTTATCCTTACTCACGGTTATTTAAATAATGCTGAGATGCAGGAAATCGGAGCGATTGAATTATCCAAGAGAGGTTATGTTGTATTGGCATTCAGCATGTATGATCATGGTGATTCCGTTTGGGAAACACCAGCCGCATTCAACTTCTTCGTTCGTTCGGTTTACGATGCTGCTCAATACATGTATGATCAAGATTACGTATTGAAGGATGCGGATGGCAATGGTATGATCGGCGTTAGCGGACACTCCATGGGCGGATTCTCATCAGAATATGCTGTAATTTTTGATGAAATGGATTTTGCTACCAATGGTTTCCGCAAAATTGCCGCTTCTCTGTCTGTTGGTGCTGACTTCCGTTATATCGGTGTTGCTGATCCTACTACTTATTTCACTACAAGAAGCAGTGGTGTCATTGCTGCTCATTATGACCAATTCTTCTTTGATAATGATTCACCAGCGGGAACTGGTTCTGTCATTTATAAGGATTATGTCAAGGATCCAGTCGGTTTGACTTTCTTAGGTCAAGTGACTGCTGAAGCAGGCGTCTTCTATGAAGTTGCAGGCGGACAACGTGTCATCTACACACCAAATGAAACACATCCACAAAATACTTGGTCATTAGAATCCGGTGCGAATACCATTGAATTCTTTGAAGAAGCATTTACTTATCAATTAGATTTATACGGCTTGGGCACTCCAGAATCACACGGTATCACTGTTGGTAGTACAACACAAACCTGGTGGTTAAAAGAAGCATTCACATTGGTTGCGTTAATTGCGCTCGTGATGATGATCTTCCCAGCTTTCTCACTCGTTACATTATTACCAGTATTTAATAAGGTTTATAATAAGGAACTCAATGGCAATGTTGATGTTAAAGTATCTCCAATGTCCAATGAAAAGAAATCTCTCAAGGTTATTGTTGTCACTTTAGCTACATTATTAGGATTCTTCTACCTCACAACATTTATGGATCGAAATGCAGTTGGATTGGCTAAACTTGGCGAAGCTTTATATTATGTCATGGCCAGTGCAGTTGTCATTGCGTTAGCAGTTTGGATCGCTGCAGTCATTACGAAGGGCGTTAAGGGCAATAACGATGAAATGTCAAAGGTTGCTACAAAAGTTACTGTTTCTTCATCATTAGTTGTACTCGTTGCGCTTGCTTTCCGTTGGTTGATTGTCAATCCACAAATATTAACTAAGAATACTTATTGGAGCGCTCCATCATTCAATACCATCGTTTACTGGGCACTTTGCAGTGCTGCTCTGATTCTTCTTGTCGTGTTTGCTACGACTCCAATGTTCAATAATGGCGAAGAAGTCAAGAATCCTTATGGATTGAAGGCTACTCCAGTACAAGTTGGTACAAGCTTATTAACAGCAATCGCGCTTGCTACAGGCATCCTCTTGGTTGTTGCAATCATTGGTTGGGTTTTCTTGACAGACTTCAGATTCTACACTTATGCAATCCAAATCTTCAATGGCCATCAATTTATCGCAGCACTCAGATACATGCCAATTATCTTTATCTACTACTTGGCAGCAGCAATTAACGTTTATGCAAATACAAGAACAATGAAGGGTTGGAAGGCAGATTTATTTGCAGCATTCCTACTTACCGGACCGATCTTGGTGTTCTTAACTTATCAATACTCAGTATTGCGTAATACAGGCGTTGCAGCATACCCATCCTTCTCACTCAGTGCAATCCTTTGTGTAGGTTTAATCCCAACACTAGCAGTTGCAGCAATCATTATGAGAAGATTCTCACAAAAAACTGGCAATATTTGGACTTCTGTATTCTTCAGTACAATATTCTTCACATTGATCACTTTAGCAAATACAGTTGTTTATTTATTAACAATCGTTTAATTCAGTTCAGTTAACAAAAACCTCCCGATTTCTTGGGAGGTTTTTTTTGTTTCTATATCAAGTGTGTCAATGCGAAAAGAATATGAAAAACATTACTCTAATGATTCCTAGTGTAATGTTTGTGTTGATTCAATCCATTCTATTAAAGATTCGTTCCCAATGCTAAAAACTGTTCAAGATCGGAGTGTTTAATCCGCCAATACTTGCCAATTTTAATTGCTTTTAGCGACCCGCATTTAATATAATTATAAATTGTTCTTTGGGTTACCTTCAGAATTTCTGCAATTTCATCAATTGTGTAAAGCTTAAATCCAGTCATTACATCACCCCTATCCTGTTTCAGTTAAACGTCATATATATCAACATTTTTCACTTATAAACACATTATAACACTTAATTAGACATTATTCAATAGTATTTGACCTGATAATTCACCATTTTCGCATATTGCGTATCTATTAAACATCATTAGTGGTATATTACCTTTGTGGATAGGATATCGACACAAATGGTCCTATCTAAGACACATCAAAGGAAGAATTTTAGATTCAAAGCTTCCATTTTGAATTGATCAATTACCAGGAGGTAAAATAATGTATATCTTATTATGGTTATTATTTGGAGCATTTGTTGGTTGGTTGGCAAGCATCGTCATGACATCAAACCATCGCATGGGTTTAGGCGCTAATATCATTATCGGTCTTGTCGGTTCTGCACTTGGCATGTGGTTGATGGACATTTTTGGATTTGGTACTGTTGATGCCTTTTCAGTAACAGGATTATTGGTATCTGTAGGCGGAGCAGCATTATTGATTGGTGTAATTACAGCATTTAACAGGAGATAGACGGATGAAAATTAGACATGTTAATGATTCTAGAATCATCAGTGTGATCATCGGAATCTTAGCATCTTTGATGATAATACTACCTGTGCTTGTTTTAAAAGACTCAGAAACCTCTTATACAGGACTGCAAGTTGCTTTTGGATATGAGTTCACCAATTTGGGTTCGTGGGCGAGTGGAGAAATCGCATTCAATCCTCTCGTACTGTTGGCATTTGTTCTGCCATTGGCTGGATCATTCATGCTAATATTATCCAATAGAGGGTATTTATTATCAACAATTATGTTTGCTGCTGCAGCAATTCTCATCTTTATGATTCCTGAATTCACAAAAGTAACAGTAACAGTTTTAGGAAACGTGAATGAAATTGATGTTGAATGGACTTATGGTTTAGGACTTATCATTGCAGCTTCGCTATCCATAATGGCTACGTTGCTTGGATTATTCAAATTATCTAGAAATGCATAAAAATAAGCTTGATTGAATATTAACGATGAGTTAACATTCCATCAGGCTTTTTTATTTGCTTGATATTGATTACGCTTCAGATGCATTTTCAATGAAATCAAAGCGATTTTCAATCCATCTAAAAAACAAAATAATTAAATAACTCGCTAATAAGTAAAAGATTGCAGCTAAAACAAACGGTGATAGCGTAAAATCCCTTGAGACAATTTCCTTAACGTTTCTGAGCAAATCAGATATGGCGATCACTGTGACTAATGCAGTATCCTTGATTAACGTAATCACTTCGTTGGTAATCGTCGGTACTTCTTTTCTAATTGCCTGGGGCATGATGATATACCTGTAGATCGTCATCCTTGACGCACCCATGACAGCTGCGCTCTCTTCTTGATCTTTAGGGATGCTTTCGATGCCTGATCTCATGATTTCAGTAAAATATGCAGCATAATTAATGATAAATGCCAAATATGCAACCATCATCCGGTCAACAGGAATTCCTATTGCGGGCAAGCCAAACATAAAGAAAAACAGTTGCAGCATCAATGGCGTTCCTCGAAACAGCCATGTATAAAAGGAAACTACTCTTTTGAAGAAGGGATTTGAACGATAAAGAATTGAAACTAAAATACCCAAGGGGAAGGAGATGAGCAGTGTCACCAAGAAAATCTTGAGTGACACCACTGCTCCATCCATCAGGTATTCAGCTGTTTGAATCAAATAGTCCATCAGACTAAGAAAATATCTTCATCGAACCATTTGATAGATATTTCAGCTGCTGTTCCATCTTCTATCATTTCAATAAGGATTTGATTGATTTCATCCCTAATATCGGTTGATTCAAGTCTGAATCCAATGCCATATTCTTCTTCACCAAAGTTTTCTGTTGCTACATCATAAACGCCTTCATTTTGCGAAATGATGTATCTACCCATGATTTCATCAATAGCCACTGCATCGATGGTTCCATTTTCCAATTCCAACAATGCTAGATTGAACGTATCATATTTGACAAGTTCTCCAAGCTGAGTAAGAATGGTATTTCCTTCAACTGCCTCTTGTGAAGCACTGCTTAGCTGGACTCCAACTTTTTTACCTGCTAAATCGTCAATCGTTTCAATAGAAGAACCGTTTTTGACCATAATCATTTGCGTATTTTTGATATATGGATTTGAGAACGCCATTTCTTCAAGTCTTGATTCTGTTATTGTCAAACCATTCCAAATCATATCGATGGTTCCAGCATTGAGTTCTAAAACCTTAGCATCCCAATCGATAGGTTGGAATCTGAGTTCAATACCCAATCTGGTGGAAACTTCCTTTGCAAGATCCACATCAAATCCTACTAAATTCCCCTCTGTATCTCTAAAACCCATTGGAGCGAATGTATCATCCAATCCAACTATAAAGTAACCGCGTTCCTCTAGATCCTCAATCGTTTGTGGAACACCTTCCTGACATGCAGCCAATGCTGCAACTAATACCAATGTAAGTACGAATAATGCTAATTTCTTCATTTTCTTCACCTCGTACTTCCTATTGTACTTTATCGCTTCATTATAGTAAAGCGTTAAATTTATGAAAACGTTTTTCATTGATACTTTACTGTGATAAAGTGATTAAAAATAAAAAAAATCGCATATCGCTATGTGATTTTTCTACTTTTTTTCATCTTTTAATTTTTTTAATATCACATGATAACCTTCAGCACCATAGATTAATGATTTCGAAACTCTTGAAATTGTCGCTGTCGATGCTTTCGTCTCACTCACTATTTGGTGGTACGGCATGCCTTGATCGAGCATTTTCGCAACCTTCAAACGTTGGGCCATTTCAAAAATCTCATTGATAGTGCAGATGTCTTCAAAAAAACGGTGACATTCCTCAGAGTTTTCAAGCTTCAAAATCGCTTCATATAGATATTCGATGTTTTCATTGGCAAATTTGGATTTATATGTCATAAAAGAAACCTCCGTTTATTCATATTATATCATTCTTTGATTGTTTCAATACCTTCTCTTTTCTTGCACCAAGGAAAAAGGTCAACCAATCATTTTTGGAGGTGTAAAGTGCAATTAAAACATAGAGCGCGCCAGTAAAGAATCCAAGAACCATGATTGATATTACCCATACAATAGCGTGTAACAGGTCTTTTTCTCTAAAGGACATCCACATCGCAAATAATACAAACCCTACATACAAATCAACCAATGACACGACACCCCAGGGATTGTTGAGAATCATATTGCCATCTTCCGCAAAACTTCCATTGATAAAACCATTTAAAAGACCGACAGTCATTGCAAGGAGTCCAATCCACGCGATTACTTTAGCTAATTTCATTTTTTTCACCTTTTTCTTTTCTTAGTTATTTGATACTTTCATTTTTCTGTTGAAACGATATGTTATATAGATGAGAATCGCAGAGATTCCAATCATGAAAAATGGATAAATAGAGATGGTTGTCAAATCGAAGATCATACCTGCCAAAGGGGTGAGCAATCCAAACCCCATATAACCGATCGCCATTTGAAGGCTCATGATTTTCGATAATTTCCTTTTCTCGAAATTCTCTGAATTCATGAACATCATATTTGGATAAATAGGTGCAGCGCCTAAACCCAAAATACCAACAACGATGAAATAAATCCACAAGGCATCAAATTCAATCAACAGCAACATACCTGCAACAAGCATCATGACTTCACCGATTTTAATGAGCATGTTCGGTTTGATCTTTGTTGAAAGCAGTCCGCTTAACAATCTTCCAATGGTAAACATCAAGTAGAATGACGTCGTGAACAATGCAGCAGTCGCATAGCTCACCCCTCTTTCAATGAAGAAATAGCTTGCTACCCACACACCGCCCAAGGATTCAAAGTGCACATAAAACAAGAAGATCAATATACTTTCAACAGCACCTTTAGTTTTTAATATTTCTTTCAATGTAATGTGATTATGCTGATCCTCACGCTCTTCTTTGCTCTCAACCTTCCATAACGGAAAAGAGAAAAGCATGATCAAAGAAATGCCTAACAGGATAGATCCGACAATGACATACCCCAATCTCCATGAATTCTGGCTTAGCGTATAAGACATGATGGTTGGGCCCAAAGTCACTCCGACTCCGTAAAAGGAGTGCAGGTAATTCATATGCTTGGCTTTATAGTTCACGGCAAGGTAATGATTTAATGAAACATCAATTGCACCCGCTCCCATCCCTAAAGGAATGGCGAAGAATAATAACTGATAAAAATAATCAACCCTGCTCATCACAACTAAAGATACACCGGTAAACATAATACTAAATAAAACTATCTTCTTCGTTTCCAAATGTTTCAACAATCTCGGCGCATTATATGTCGCTAGAATTGACATTAAATAAACGATGAAAGTCATGATTCCAAGCGTTCCAAGCGAAGTCCCCAATTCCATTCGAACCAAGCTCCAAGAAGATCCTAAAAGGGCGTCAGGCAAGCCTAAAGCGATAAATGCGATATAGATGACGGCCAATAAAGCAAGGTACTTAAATTTCATAGTTCACCAAGGATCATTACATAATTATATTGTATCACGTATTGATGAACTGCAGTTCGATAACAAACGCACACATTAAAAAATTCAAAAAAACAAAAAGACCATGATTTGATTCATGATCTTCAAGTGATTTAAATGTTAAAGTTGAAAGACGAAATTCTCGTTTGAACCACTACCATCCAAACGAATGAAAATCATTTATTCAACATTCTTGATGATGATGGCAGTACCCATTCCACCACCGATGCATAAGGATGCAAGCCCCAACTTTTGATTTCTCTTTTTCAGTTCATGAGTCAATGAAACTACAATTCTAGCCCCGCTGCATCCGACTGGATGCCCAAGAGCGATTGCACCGCCATTGACATTTGTACGATCAGAGAACCAATCATATGGAACCTTCAAATCCTGACTTAATTCTTTCATGACACCAATGCTTTGTGCTGCAAATGCCTCATTCAATTCAATGAGTTCAATGCTTGAAAGCTTCAAGTTTGTACGGTTAAGCACGTTCTTAATTGCGTTAACAGGACCTAATCCCATAAACTTAGGATCAACGCCTGCTTGATCAGCTCCAACAATCTCGACCAAAGGCTGTAAATGATACTTTTGAACAGCTTCTTCACTTGCTAACAAGACATAAGCTGCACCGTCATTAATGCCAGAAGCATTGCCTGCAGTCACACTTCCATCCTTTTTAAAAGCTGGTTTCAAAGTTGCTAGTTTTTCTAATGATGTCTTTCGATTGGGATACTCATCCTTATTGAAAAGAACAACTTCTTTTCCGACCTTGACTTCAATTCCAACAACTTCTTCATCAAATCTGCCTTCATCGACAGACTTGATTGCTTTGACCTGGGAATCATACGCAAACAAATCTTGTTCTTCTCTTGAAATCGAATGTTTTTCAGCAATATTTTCTGCAGTGATACCCATATGAATACCATCATAAGCATCAATTAATGCGTCATAAATCATATGATCAACGACTTCATAATTACCCATTTTTACACCACTTCTCGCTTTTGAAGGCAATAGATGAGGTGCTTGGCTCATGGATTCAGTACCGCCGGCAATGACGATATGACTCCATCCTGATACTATTTTTAAATATCCATCCATAATCGCTTTCATGCCTGAACCGCAAACCATGCTGACTGCATAACCAGGAACAGAGAAAGGAATTCCAGCCTTAATGGCAACTTGCCTGCCAATGCCTTGACCTTGACCTGCCGGTAAAATATTTCCAGAGATCACTTCATCAATAACGGATGGATCAATCTTGGTTTCTTCTAAAATGCTTTTCACAACCTTCGCTCCAAATTCAGATGGAGATACTGTTGATAAAGCTCCTAGAAAACTTCCGATTGCAGTTCTTTTAGCGGATACGATATATACTTTTGACATCGTTCGAACTCAAATTATATGAGTAATAAGCCTAAACCGATGATAACGCCTGAATATAGAAGAACCATTAAACAGTAACCCATGATATTCTTAGCGCCAAGCTTAGCAATACCTAATACTGGAAGAGCCCAGAACGGTTGAATCATGTTAGTCCAAGCATCGCCCCATGCAATCGCCATTGCAGTCTTCGCTGGTTCAACACCAAGCGCTAAACCGGCTGGCATCATGATTGGTCCTTGAACTGCCCATTGTCCGCCACCTGATGGAACGAAAATGTTAACAATACCTGCACTTAAGAATGTAAATAATGGGAATGTAGTTCCATTGGAAATATTAACGAATAAATCAGAGATTGCTCCTGCCAATGAAATATCATTCGGACCTTTTGCAGTCATGATTCCCATGATACCTGCATAGAATGGGAATTGCAATAAGATTCCACCAACACTCTTCGCAGCACTATTCACTGCATGAACTGTCTTGATTGGAGTGCCATGTAAAGCAATAGCTGCAAATAAGAATATGAAAATAACGATATTCAAGTTCAAATCAAAACCCTTTTCGATAAAGTACATAACAATGAAAGTGAAACCCATAGCTGCCAATATGTAATTGATCACTCTGCTGTTTTCTAACTTTTCAGCTGGAGTCATATCCTTACGGTCTTTCATGACTGGAGCTGGTTCGTCTTCAAGTAGTAAAGGATCAACAGTCTTAACCTTATCTCCCTTTGGATGCATCAAAGCTAATAGTATTGGCAATGTCAAGATAATGACACCGACAATCACTAGATTCGTCACTGAGAAAATAGTTTGGCTCGTTGAAATCGCATCAACAACTGCTCCACCTGTTTGTGTAACCAATGTAGCACCACCAGTAGCAAGTGTCAATGGAATAGATCCAGACAATCCAGCATGCCAAATCAAGAATCCGCTATATGCTGCTGCAACAAGCAATGGATAATCTACACCCTTGACACGTTTAGCAACTTCCTTAGCGAAAATCGCACCAATGACAAGACCGAAACCCCAGTTGATAAAGGAAGCAACTAAGCCGATAACGCTTACCCAGATGATTGCTTGAATCTTATTCTTTGGAATGGATGCAAGCTTGCCTAAGCCCTTTTTGAAAAGTGGAGCTGTAGCTAAAATCGTACCAGTTACCAAGATCATTGCCATCTGCATTGAGAACGTTAATAAGCTCCAAAATCCACCGTACCATGCTTCAATGATATTAAGCGGAGTTGTCTTTGTAACGATCAAAGAAATAATAACGACGAAGAATGTTAATAGAATCGCAAAAATATATGGATCTGGTAAAAACTTTTCAACAAGTTTTACGGATCCTTGTGTCATTTTATCAAAAATCTTTTTCATGTTTCTCTCCTAAACTTCCATAGTTTTTAAATTTTTACTGATAATGAGTTGTGGTTCTGTTAATGCTTGTATTTCTTCTACTGTGACTCCGGGAGCAAGTTCTGTCAGTAAGATGCCTTGATCCGTAATTTCCATGACGCCTAATTCCGTAACGATCATGTTCACTTCTTTAACTGCAGTGTATGGTAGTGTACACTTTTTTAATATTTTTGCCTTTCCTGATGAAGTATGTGTCATCGCAACAATAACCTTTTTAGCTCCCACGAGCAAATCCATTGCGCCACCCATACCTGGAACCATCTTTCCAGGGATAATCCAATTGGCAATACTTCCTTCTTCATCGACTTCAAGAGAACCTAATACGGTAGCATCAACATGTCCGCCGCGAATAATACCAAACGATGTTGCACTGTCGAAGAAAACTCCTCCAATGGACATCGTGACTGGCTTGCCGCCTGCATTCGTTAAATCCCAATCTTCATTTTCTTCTGAAGGTGCTGCACCTAAACCGAGCATTCCGTTTTCTGATTGAAACGTGATTTCAACATCATCAGAGATATAATTGGCAACCATGGTTGGCAAACCAATTCCCAAATTGACAACATCTCCATCCTTTAATTCTTTAGCAACTCTTCTTGCAATCAGTTCTTTTGGATTCATTTTTTCTCACCCTCAACAATATAATCCACAAAAATGTGTGGTGTAATGATATGATCGGGATCTAGTTGACCAATCTCTACGATATTTCTTGCTTGCACAACAACAGTTTCGCATGCGGTTGCCATCAATGGATTGAAGTTTCTAGTTGTTTTGCGGTAGATGATATTACCTTTTTTATCAACCTCATGTCCCAAAAGAAATGCAAAATCAGCTTTTAACGGTTTTTCTAATAAATAATCCTTGCCATCTACATGAATGATTTGCTTACCTTCTTGAACCATCGTCCCAATGCCTGTCGGTGTTAAAAACCCACCTAAACCTGAACCGCCTGCACGAATTCGTTCTGCTAAAGTTCCTTGTGGAACCAATTCAACTTCCATTTCACCAGAAGTCATTTTCTCTCCTGCAATCGGATTAAGTCCGATATGTGAAGCAATCAACTTTTTGACTTTCCCTGCGGAGATCAGTTTCCCAACACCGACTCCCGGAAGTCCCGCATCATTGCAGATGATTGTTAAATCTTTGATATCAGTCTTGATGATGGCATCGATGATGCCTTCAGCTGTCCCGATGTTCATAAACCCACCAATCATCACGCTAGCTCCATTTTGAATCTTTGAAACAAAATCTGCCATCGTAATTAATTTGTTTTTCATCTAAACCTTCCTTTCGTAAATATATGTAAGCACTTACTTTCATTATACAACGACGCACAAGGACTTTCAAGTGCTTTTTTGAAAAAATGAAAGAAAAAGACTCGGAAATTTTTTCCAAGTCTGATAGACAGTTTAAGAACAGAATTCTTCAATTAAACACAGTACAATTTTGCTAAATCCTCAACAAATCTTGTAATCAATTTTCTAAAATCAGTATCATGATAAATGGATGGAGCATAAACCTTCAATGTAAAGATACCCATGATCATCGATACAATGCTTGTTGCTACCAAGTTTGGATCCCCCTTGAATTTTCCTTCAGCAACCTTTTTTCTAAAGTAATCCTTCATAAACTCGGTATAATCAATGGAATTGGTGAACTTTTTACCCTTTTCGTCAATTTCTTTGATCTGAATTTTATACATCTTGATGTTGTTTTCTAAAAACATGTAGTAGACATCCGCGAAAATAAAAATATCGTCTCTGATGTTTCCTGTGATATCCTTTGATATTTTCTCGATAATATTTCCTTCAACTGCAAAGTGCTTGATGACTGACTGCAATAAATTGCTTTTGCTTTTGAAATATCTGAACAAAGTGATTTCATTCACTCCTGCTTGTTCTGCAATCTTTCTTGTCGAGACTCCCGAATATCCGGACTCTGAAAAAAGTTTTGTAGCAGCGAGCAGTATTTTTTTCTCTGTTTCTTTCATATCCTCACCTCTTTGCAAGATACATTTAGTAATAAAAATATGGGACATTTTTTAGTAAATATTCAAACTTACATTTAATTATATCATGTAAAAACTATAAAACATCTTTACTGATGGGATTGCAACAGCTGATATTTGAATTTATACTTAACTTTGCTCAATCGATTCAATACGTTGAGAAATCGTTGGATGGCTATAGTTGAGTAATACATAAAGCGGATGTGGTGTTAAATTGGAAAAATTTTCTTTAGCAAGAACCTTCAAGGCCGTAATCATTGCATCTTTACTGATATGCTTCGCTGCAAATTTGTCTGCTCTATATTCTGCCACACGTGAAAAATAATTGAGTGGAATACCTAAAATAAAATTCAATGGTGACATAAATATAGTGAATAGCAATAAAGCAAATCCAAAATGAATGCCGCTTAAACCGAATGCCGCTGCTAAACCTGCCGACTGCAGGATTGTGCCCAAAATAACTGCGTAAAGTAAAAACGTGACGATTCTTTGAAAAAGCATGGATGTTGTATCCTTATAGGTTGCGTGCCCGAGCTCATGCGCGAGAACGGAAAGGATTTCTTCTTCGCTCATCTTTTCAATGAGCGTATCAAAAAGAACGACTTCCCTCTTTTTTCCTAATCCGCTGAAAAATGCGTTGAGCTTCGATGATCTTTTTGAAGCATCCATGACAAATATACGATTCACTTCAAAGCCTAATTTTTTGCCTAAAGCATCAATTTTGTTTTTTAGTTCGCTTTCTTCCATCGGTTTCAATTTGTTAAACAGCTTGACAAACACTGTATTTAACAAAAAGATTGCGACTAAAACGAGTGATAATACCGCCCAAGCGCCGAAAACAAATATCCAAATCTGATCGATAAAAACCAGATAAATCCAATTCAATAAACTAACAACACCGCCTAATAAAGCGATTGTCAATAAAAGATTTTTGATAAAATCCAAATAGAATGTCTTCTTTTTTGTTTTGTTGAATCCATAGCGTTCTTCAATCACGAACGTCGCGTAATAATTAAAGGGCAAGTTTATGATTTCAGTAACTATTACAAATCCTAAGATAAAAATCAAGCTCTGTAGAATAACAGAATCTAGAATCCAGGAATTCACGATGCCTTCCCATAAACCAAATACACCGAATACAAGCAACGCCAATAAAAACAAAGTGGATACAACATGCTTGATCATTTGAAATTTAAAATTAGTCATCGTATAAGCTAACCATTTTTGATATGCCTGTTCATCATATACGCCTTTTACATTTTCAGGAATCGGTGTGCTCCTGTATCGGTAATTCAAGAATGAAACATAGGTTTCAACAAGAAACATGACCAAAATGATTCCAATAACCAGATAAAATAGACTGCTCATATCAAATTGCTCCTTTGAAAAGCTTTTGTTTCATTATAACATGTTTTTTATAAGCAATTTCCATATTATATTTTTCTTCATTTACCTTAAATTGACTGGCTTGCGTGCAATCCGGAATCCGATGGTATACTCTGCAGTGTGATCATAAACAGACACCAAGGCACTAATGCTTCTTTCATCTGAATAATTTCCACCCCGATGATAACCTGAGGATACCCATTCTGATACATTCCCACTCATGTCATATAAACCTAATGCATTGGGCAGTTTTTCATGAACCGGGTGAAGTGCCAGCAAGCTGTTTGCTCTGAACCATGCATAATCAGTCATTTCAGTTAATTCAGATGTCCCCATTCCACTAAACAAATGACCTTGTGTCCAGTATCTTCCACCAGCAAGGAGAATATCATCGTTTAGTGTGGTTTCATTTGTCCAGCGTGCTGCCATCTCCCATTCAGAACTCGTCAAGAGACTGTAGCCATTATATGGCATCGCTGCTGGATTTTGAGAATCATCTGGTGTTTTAATAATTTGATCATCTAGATAAGATACACGATAAACAGGGTCAAGACCTTTCATCTCTGATAATGCGTTGAGCCAGATGATTGTATCTGTAAAAGTGATGGTTGTTACCGGTTGATTTAAATCTGTTCTTGGAATCGATCCTGGCAAGGTTGCCATGCCATCAGTTCCTGCATTGATGAATTCATAACCATGTGCAAGCGCCCAGGTTCTTACTTCATGCCAAAGCGTATATGTTGTTTCATTTTCAGCAACCCAAAATCCTCCGTCCATATTTTTTGTGTTTTCATCTATACCCATAGGAACTTGATATATCTGATGTAAATTTCCGACTAGCTGCATTGGAAAACTATCCCAAAATGCATAAACTGTTACTGAATTTTCCGGAGCAGTCGAAATGGATTGCTGATAAGTCGTATCTAAAAACCATCCACCAAAATATACATTGTCTTTAGTGGGAATAACAGTTGAAATATTTGTTCCAAAAGGAATCGTTAGAGGGGGGAGCGCACTTCCGCCTTGACTGTCGAACGTAATGGTTACCTCCAAATCGTTTGGTACCCATTTAGCGTAAAGTGTTATATCAGTTTCAAAATCAAGTTGATTGATAAAACTCGACGAGATCAGTTCTTCATACAATGAATCTGTGTACCACCCAGCAAAGATATACCCTTCTTTATGTGGGTTTTCTGGCAGTATGACATGTGACCCATATTCAAATTCTAATGGCTCTATAATTGTTCCCCCTTCGGTAAAAAAAGAGAGGGTGTACCTTTCGTCTTCTGGTTTTTGTCCAAAAAGAATAATACCAACAACAATAAAAGAAACAAACAATATTCCTAAAGCTACAATATATGGAAACGGACTTTTCCGATACTTTCCCGGACGTAACTCCTCATTTCCATTTGCGAGGCGAATCGATTTTGCTATTCTTTCTTTTCTCGCATCACTTGCATCCCTAGCGTTGTTCCAGTAATTGCTGGGTTCATATGGATTTCTTACAGGATTTTGTCTTGCCATCATGGCTCCATGGAATAAACCTAAGAATAAATAAATTATTTTTGGTTATTCGATATTATTATACATTATATTTTTTATTTTTACAACATTAATTGGATTTTTGTTAACAATAACTATAAATAAATGACTGGTTTCTCGGCTCTTGCATAAAAATACTTATAAAAACTTATAATCTTTTTCGATTTACAATATGAGAATAATTAAAAAGTAGACAATTTTTGTGTCTACCTTTAAAATTTTGTATTATTCAGTTTATTTATATGATGATAATCGTTAAAAATTTATGATACAGTCAATACAAATGATACCGTGTCACTTGTATTATAGATTACTGATAAAACCTCAATCGACACATTCATCGCACCGCCTTGATGCCATGTATAAGAACTTAAATTCAAGGTTCCGCTTGTTAATAAATCAGACATTTGAAGAGGGTTATTCAAGCTAGGGATGGAATCATTTTTGTCTGCTTCAAGGATTTCAACAATGAAATCACTGGTTCCATCATTATTATACATGAAATAATTATCCCAAAATGCTGTGGTTTCAAGCAGTCTGGCATCAATGTGATAAACAACAATACCTGCTTGATTTGGAATATAATCATTAACAATGTGGCCAGAATATAAGCCCTCCGGTGTGTAAAACATTATTAAAAGATACTCATCAAAAGCATTTCCATCAACCATATCTCTTGATCGATAAGGAATCAATACCGCACTGTTAATACCATCAGAATCAATTGAATATGACTCCAAAGTAACTTCATAGGATCCTTTTACAGCAAGTTGAGGTTGAAGCCATCCGAATAACAGCTTATTGAGAGGGCCATGATCTCCTCCATTGTAATCCATCATGTCGAATCCTCCAACAGGACCATAATCATGGGTATAGGAGTATAAATCTACAAATCCCATCAAATGACCAAGTTCATGTATATAGGTTTCCGCATTGACCACAAGATTACTGACCGATACCAATCCATCCTCTAAAAATGCATAGCTTGCCCACATGTAGTATTCAAACGATTTTCCATCCAGTGTTGTAATCGAACTTGCTTCTCCGAATTGAGCTGCATATACCCAAGCCCACCAGGGATCCACATCAGAATTATAATCGACAGAGTAAATAAAGATAACAGAATCAATCAATCCGTCTTGGTTATAGTCATAATGACTGTAATCAATTTGGCTGTTTAACCCATTGAGCGCTTCAACTATTGCATATTGATCACCAAGATCTTCATGGTTCTGATAAAAGCTCTTGTTATATAGAGTTGTATATTTGCTGGTGATCTCAAAATTAAGGTCGAGTTTGCCAAAACTGCTCTTGTAATAAAAACTTGAAACACTTTCCCAGCCGGTTTCAAAGGAAGTGCCATTGAATGTAAGCTCTAAATTCGTTAAATAATCGGATGGGAATGGATAATCCTTGATTTCAACTGGAATCACCAAAACATCATACGTTCCAACTGAAGGCAACCCGGATTGTCCAAATGATTGGACTTCATATTGATTGATGGTTTGTCTGGTTGGCAACGTTTCTAGTGATGATTCAACCACGGTAGGATCAAAACTCCAGAAACGTATTTCAACGCTCACTTCATCATATGTGATGTATAAGGCATAAACCAAATCAGTTGAAATCGTGAACGTATATACATCTTCATTCTTCAAAAGAGATAATTCCGCATTATATAGGTAACCAAGCAATTCTAAGTCTTCTATGTAGTACCCAATCATTTGTGCATTGTTTGGTTGCTGATAGGATCCAAGAATACCGTATTCACTTCCAGAAACCTGATTCAATGAAATACCAGTTAAACCCTCTAGTTCAGGCAAAATGGTTCCTAAAGTCGGTTCGTTGAAATCGGATTCAAGAACGCTGATCATTCCTGCCCAAGATAATAATGCCAAATCTCCATAGATGCCGATACCATAAACTTCAAGACCTTCATAAGTCAAATCGTCTAGGTAAATGTAGATGAAATATTCGCCAACTACCCAAGACTCTTCGACATCATCATAAACCAGCATCAAATCAAGTAAATCTGAATAAGCGATTGCATCGCTTTCAAGCCAATCAAAAATATCGATGTAAACCTCAAGGTATGATGCATCGCTGAAATTAAGAACTGTATAGTCAGTTGTTGTAATCGTAGGTAACTCTGCAATAATATCATAACCGAAAATCGTATTGACTTCACTTGGATCAAATGGATGTTCAAGGTTAATATCATGTGCTTCATATGTCGCTATATAGGTTTGATTCCCTGAAACGATAACAACCGATGGCGTCCAACCCATGAATGTAAATGTCTGGGTCTCCGTGGATGTTTTTACTGGCGTTGCCCCATTATATGTCGGCAATATTCCTACTTCTGTGATATCTGTTTCCAAAACACTTCCATCTTCGTTTTGCCAAATGATGGTATATGTATCCGTTGAATTCCCATCAAGAGTCCATTTTGCATATAAGCTTATATCACCTAAAGAACCAACTTCTATTTCTGTGATTGGCGTTGCATACTCGGCATCCCTGTACCATCCGGCAAATATATAATTTGTTCTTGATGGTGAAAGAAGGGTATGATTTTCTAAAATAGTATAGGAGGATGGATTTTCACCATGGTTAAGCCCTCCAAATAGTACATATGTAATTTCATATTCAACCAGTTCCCACTTCGCGTAAAGATCGGCATCAGTCAATACATCTCTATCTAAAAGAGAACTTGCTGAAAAAGGAGCGCTCAATGTTTCTTGATCCCAATACCAACCACCAAAGGTGTAGCCATCACGACTTGGATTTGCTGGCATTATTAAAACCATGCCTTCGTCATAGGTAATGTCTTCGACTAAGGTGCCCCCATTACTATGAAAATGAATTGAAAAACTTGAATCCTGACCGCAAGCTATTAATATAAAAAGCAGTCCTAAAACCAAAAATATTCTTGTAATTTTGTTGTTCATCATATACCCCGATATCTGTTAGTTGTACTGACGATTATAGCATATCATTTCAATAAATTCATCTTGAATTACACAGAAAAATTTAAATTACAACGATTATCCTTAATTTCTATGTTTTCATAACCTATTTTATTGATATGATCGTTGTGCGCATGCAAAAATCATCTATTTCAAGTGTTAAAACTCAAAAAACAACTTGAAAACCAATGACTTTTTTTTATATATTTGATATATAATAAAATCAATAGCACGGTGAGGTATCTTGAATGAGAAATATAAAAAGATTATTGATAAACTTCATTTTCATATTGATGTTGGTTAGTCTTTTTGCTTGCACCAAGGCTCCAACAATTGAATACATCACTCTAAATAACAACAATCAAACCATCGAAATCGAACTTGATCAATTCGAAGTCCATGACATTGTTTTTCGTGTCGTATTTTCAGATGGTTCTTTTCAAGATGTGACATTGGATTTATCGATGCTATCAGAATCTGATCAAGCCAAACTGAGTACTTTAGGCAATCACAGCTTGACCATCAACTATCAAGGCTTCACAACATCGTTCAATCTCCATATCATTGAACCGGAAATCATCTACGCGCTCGCTAATGGACGTTATGACTTATCAACTCTTTCTGCATCTGAACGCGCTCAAATCCTTTCACAGCTAGAAGGTTATCTTCTAGACAACATGTATGGCGGTATTCCATTATTTTCACAATCAAAGGCTTTCCTTCTATCTGATCGCGTCCTACCCTATAGAGATACTTACAACAGTCAGTTGGGATTCGGAATTCCATATTCAACCTTGACTGAGGATGACTCCACCGTAAAATTCTCATCTGAGACTTATGGCGTAGCAAATGAATTCACCTTCAGAACAGCATACACCTATGAAACATTCAATTTACTTTATTGGTTTAATCCTATTCAAAATGAACTCCTTGAATTCTCTTCGGGATCGTTATATAAAAAAGTATTCAATGATTCAGTTCATGGTTTTGATATTGTCCCATCACTTGCAGAGGGTGAGCCGGAACCCATCAATCCCATAGTCAATCACAATCAATCTTTATCCTATTTGTGGAAAATCAATATAAAAGATAATCTTTCCTGGGCATTCCATGAGGATACTCCGCTGAACAATCTAGATGAAGTGAATGTACTGAACGCAATTGATTTTGTTTGGACATGGAAAACGGCACTGCAAGATATGTGGCCTGGCGTAACGACTGGATCCTTCAGCATCAATAAACAAGATATTAAAAATGTAGATGCGTATCTTTCGGGACAATCTGATCTAGATGATGTTGGTATTAAAGTTTCTACCGAATCAGATTTTATCATCGAATTGGAATTTGATGAATTGAAAAGCAGTGATGACATCAAACTCTTTTTATCTACCTTGTCCTATGCGCCAATTCACAAAGGACTCTATGAATCTATCGGATTAGCCTACGGAACGACGATGGAGACCACACCATCTTCTGGTTTATATGTGCTGGATTCATGGATACCTAACCAGCAAATTTCATTTAAACTTAATACCAATCACCCAGATTATTTATCTATTCATTATACGGGTTATAATTTCCGTTATTTCATTGGTCAAACCGATATTTATAGTGCATTTTTGAATGGTGAACTGGATATCGCATATGTGCCTGATGCATTTTTATCAAATCATATAGAAGATCCTCAACTCTATATTGAAAATGGATCAACAACTTGGCGCTTGAACATCAACGCATTTGGCACAGAGCAAGCTAGAGATTCTTATATTGATACCCATCCAAATCATCCAATGGATGAACATTGGATACCTGAACCTATATTATCCTATTTAAACATGCGTCAAGCGCTATATTTCGGGATTGACAGAGAAAACCTTGTAAATGATGCAGGAATGAAGTATAAAAGCGAGCATATGTTGATTTCTTCTGCTTATTTTCATAATGCTCAATCAGGGTTGACACTCCGTGATGATCCAAACGGAATCGAACTGGAACAGTTTTATAATGCTGATGGTTTTGGTTTTGATGAAGTACTCGCAAAAAGTAACTTTCATGATGCAGTGACTCAATCAATTCTTGATGGGTACTATGAAGCTGGAACTGAGGAATCTTATACGATCATTTCATTGACTCTTAGATTCGTTTCATCTGGAAATAACACCATCAAATCCATGATGGATGCAGTTAAAGCACAATATGAATCACTTTTAATTGATGATGTTCATTTTGTAAAAATTGAGATTAACCTTGAAGATATCGCCTTCCCAATGAGTTACATGCAATGGAGTTTGTATACTGCATCCTTTGATTTAGCATTGGGTGGCCTATCAGGATCTGTTTTTGATTTGCCACAATACTTTCAAACTTTTTCTGATCTTGAAACCAATGATTTTCTATCCAATTACGGGATTGACACAACTTCTCCTCTACTTGATATCAGTTATCACGATGATGAAGGAAACATTATATATGAGAAGTGGGGATTCAACGCTTTAGTTGAAGCATTGAATGGTAAAACTGATATAAAAAACGGGGATATTCAAACCACTTTTGACTCAGTACTTGATCTGGTTGAATCCTATATGTCGATTCAAGAAATACAATGGATTGAGTTGAACCAAATAGATGCCTTAGGTGTAGGACTGCTTGGACAATCCCTATCCAGTTACGCCAATGATTTAGGTGTTGATGAGATTAGTGCTTGGGTTGTTGTAACTGGACATGATGATAGCATGTTATTTGTAATCATTAAGGAAGGTAATGACTATAAACTCGATCAGTACCGAATACTTAATCATGACGTCGCTGAAGTCATGCAACATTACATCACAGAGTTCTACGGTTATTATGAACTGATTGAATTCCACCAGATGACGTTAAACATTGAACTTCAAAATCACGTTTATCTCCAACAATACTATGATTATCAGACATTTGATGATATCGCTCTATTTTATGGTGTTCCAGTGAATCAATTGGTGGTTTATTCAACCACATGGGAAAGTTATTCTGGTACACAGTGGGATGATGTGTTCATTCTCTTGCAGATTGAAGGTTACCTGATTCCACTGGATTGGTTATAATTCAGTGGTGGATTCATAGTAAAATTTCCAATCAAATCTTCATATTTATCCCTATAAAAAAAATCAACCAACTGTTGATTTTTTATGAAGGCAATCATGATCTAGACTTATAATCACAAAGCACTTCTATTCTTATTCATTTTATTTCATTTCTATTCATAAATCTCTTTTTCTGCAAGAACCAGTAAAGAATGCTCATTAAAAAACTGCTCAAGAAGATAGCAATACCTACTATAACAAATACAATCATAAAATCCTCATTGATCGAATCCTCACCAGGAGGATTTTGAAGATATGCTATTTTATTCCTTATATAGATTGCGATAAAGATCAACGTGGGAATGCTGATGGCGATAGATGGGGAAAAAACGAATAATTTTCTATGTATCTCTCTATTCCAATCTATGGTAAAGATTAAAGAATGGCCTAAAATGAAGATGGTCATCACCATAAAGGATCGTGAAGATAAACTCGACCTTCTTGCTACATATAATAATATAACCATAAAAACAATCATCACTAAAATATAAATCATTATTTTTGAACCCTTACGTTCCATCGGATTCCCCCATCAAAACTCTATTAGTTATATTTTAACACAGTGATTTCATAATCATTCTGAAATTTTTGATATCAAAATAGACATAAGTACAAACCATAGAATCATAAATTCAAAAGAAAACGATCAGTATTATCGAAAAAGTAGCAAACAAACATCATATATTATATGTAAAAAGTATAAAAAAATAACAAACCATACAGTTAGTGATATAATTATCAAAAATACAGCATGATGATTCATCAATCAAAATCTTATCTCAAATCTCATTCACCCGGGAAAATACTAATCATCACTCTATATTTTTTGATAGTTTGGAATGGAGGGGAACAAATGAAATACTCTAAAAAATTCACACTCATCTTATTACTGCTGATCACAAGCATTTTTTTGTTATCATGCAAAGAGGACTCAGCACCTACATTTAACGGTGTTCATGACGTCAGTTTCCCAATCTATGATTCATTTGATCCCCTTGCAGGTGTTACCGCAACCGATCCAGAAGATGGAGATTTGACAGATAGAATCCTGGTCACAAGCAACAACGTTGAAACTACTACGATCGGTTCTTATACCGTCGCTTACTCAGTCACAGACAGTTCTGGTCAAACCATAACAGCGACGCGTCTTGTCACCATGACAGCTCTTGATTCCTCTGAGTACCCGCTTGCACAATACGAAAGCGGGATTGATCTATCCAAACTTCAAGCTGAAGATAAGGCAGTTTTCTATGCTGCTGCTGAACGTTATCTGCTTGATAACGTGTATGGCGGCGTTCCTCTTTATACAAGAGCTACTAGGGTCATGTATGCATCCAGAGTTCAACTGTTCAGCCCGGAATACAATAGTGTCCTTGGATTCGGTGATTCGTTCTCTCAACTCACAGAAGACGATTCGCAAGTTTTGATGGATATAGATACCTATGGAAACGCGAACGAATACACTTGGCGATCCTCTTATAATGCTGATCCCGTAACACTCAATCCATGGGAAGTTGAAGACTCAACTACAACTCAATTCACTGATATGTATAGCGGTGGATTATATGATTTTTATTTTGATGATACTAAAACGGGATATGATATTCTCCCTTCACTCGCTAAGTCAGAACCTATTCCCGCAACTACAACAATAATTGATGGCGAAATTTACTCTAAAATCTGGAGAATTGAACTAAGAGATGACCTTCAATGGAAGTTTCATCCAAATACTGATGTTTCAGGACTTCCCTCGGGTTACGAGGATTTAGATGCTACTGATTATTTGTGGACATGGCGCCAAGCTCTTGAACAAGCATGGTTCAGATCAAGAACAGGCGGAGGTGATTTCATCAGTCAAGGCATCAAGAACGCCTTCGAATTCATTAATGGAACAGCAACTTGGAATCAAGTTGGGTTAAGGCTGGCAGCAGGTACAACCAACACCATCGAACTCGAGTATGAGGATGAAAAGAGCGCCTTTGAAGTCATGTACGCTTTTACTGGTTCAGTGCTCGCTCCAATCAACCAGGAACTGTTTGAAGACCTTGGTGATGATTATGGACAAGACCCGACTTCTATCGCTTGTAGCGGCACATACTACCTCGATTCTTGGACATATGGAGATTTATTGACATATAAAAAGAACGATTTGCATCCTGATCAAGACATGTATCAATATACTGGTTATCAATATCGATTTATCAATGGCATAGATGAAATCTTCGCTGAATTTGAAGCAGGAAGACTGGAAAACTCCACAATCCCAAATGCGCGTGTACTTGAATTTGTTAGTGATCCACGCACCGTAGCGATTCCTAGTTCATCCATAGTCAGACTCAATTTCAATATGTTCGGTACTGAAGAAAACCGTGATGCTTATATTGAAACACACCCTGATTCAAATCTTGATGAAACCTGGATTCCCGAACCAATTCTTTCCTACCTTCCATTCAGACAAGCGCTCTATTATGGAATCGACAGATACTATGCTGCAGTAGAACTTGCAAAGACTTATCTCCCTGCGCACACCATCTTAACGTCTGCTTTCTTTATAGATGGACAAGAAGGTCTTTCCATCCGCGGCAGTGCAGTTGGAGAAGCTATCGTTGATGACTTTGGTGGAGATTCCAATGCATATTTCCCTGATTCCGCACTTGCTTTATTCAAAGTCGCAGTTGAAGAAGCGATTGCTGATGGATATTATACTCAAGGATCTATAGAAAACTATACGATCATCACCCTTGAACTGTATTACACTTCCAGTGGTAATGCTACCGTTCAAACACTAACAGAAAATTTGAAACAACAATATGAAAGTTTGCTTATCGATGATACCAACTTTGTAAGAATCATGATTCAACTGCATGACATTCCTTTCCCAAATATTTACAACGATTACATCTCCATCGCTAAAATGGATCTCGGTATTGGCAGTCTTTCAACAAGTTATCTGTGCGATTGTAACTATATGCTCATGTACTCCGATGAAAATCCCTATGATTTGTTAATGAATTGGGGTATCGATACCTCTTCTGCAAATATTCCTATTGCTTATCATAATTTAGAAGGCAAGATGGTTTATGAAATGTGGAGTTATAACGCTATCGTGCACGCACTAGATGAGGAAACACAAATCAAAGATGGCGTCGTTTATACATCCTAAGTTGTAAATAAATATAATTCAAAAAAAATGCTATATGAGATTTTCATCATAGCATTTTTTTACTTTATATTTGTTTGTTGAAAACATATCCATACGCCCTGTCGGGAAGACGGGATTTGAACCCGCGACCTCCTGGTCCCGAACCAGGTGCTCTACCAAGCTGAGCCACTTCCCGACACGGCGTATTGATTCGCATTTTCTATCAACAACAACGTTCTATACCATTATATGATAAATTGCTGTAGATTTGAATGGAGAACGTATAAAGTTTCCTTATTATCATCATTTTAATGAATTTAGAAACCTCATTTATTTTATACCCATTATTGATTATTACAATTTCATTAAGTTCATATGATAAATTATAAGATTGTGTTATGATGAAGGCAAGAAATAAAATAAATCAATTTCATAAAACCAAGGAGGACATTCTGATGGAAACGTATCGTTTGCCTACGGACATTTTAAAAAATAAAGATGATCTTGCACTTCACATTTTCAATCAGGATTTTCTCATGAATCCTTCCTTATCAAGATATAAAGATAAGTACATTCAAGACACGGTTTATACCTTAAGATTTCTCAGTACCTCACTTGAAGTCGGAGAACCACTCATTTTTGTGAATTATATGGAATGGTTTGGATCATTGGCTCAACATTTAAAATTTAATATGGATAGCATGGAGCGCTACTTCAGGGTATGTGAAAGTGTATTTCAAGAAATATTCGATCATCCTTTGTCAGATTCTACCATTAAGACATTTAAAAAAGGTATAGAAGCCTATAGAAAGTCATTTTTTTCCACAGATCTCGCTAAAATTGATTATGATCAATTCTTAAATCACTTGATTTCAATGCATAGTGACTTAGCATATCAACACATCCTAAATCTTGTAAATCAAGGAATGAGCCTGAAGGATATCTATTTGAATGTTTTACAGCCCACTTTGTACAAAGTCGGAGAACTATGGCAGAGACGCATTATCACAGTAGCCAAGGAACATTACATCACCGCTGCGGTTCAGCATATTATTGGAAGACTATATTCAATACTTTTTTCAAACAGAGAGCATAACCAAAAAACAGTCACAGCTGTTTGTGCAGGTGATGAACTCCATGAAATCGGTATGAGAATGGTTGCTGACTTTTTTGAGCTTTCGGGCTGGGATTCTATCTTTTTAGGTTCTAACATCCCAATTGAGGTTATCATCAATCATTTGATTGAAAATCCAACGCAACTATTCGCCATTTCAGCAACTACTTCTTCACATCTCATTGAAGTCAGAGATTTGATAAAAGCTACAAAGACAAATCCTAAACTCAAAGATATAAAAATTATTGTTGGAGGACATGTTTTCAATGAAACACCTGACTTGTGGAAATCTTTAGGTGCTGATGGATTTGCGATGGATGCAGAACAAGCAGTCATTCTTGGAACGCTATTGGTAGGTGAAGCAAATGCATAAAATAGAAATGAACGACTTTTTACTGGTGATCAATCAAAATAACGTAATTACTTCAATTTTCCCAAGTGATTCCGATTTTTCAGATTTGCAAGACAAGAAGATTGAGACAATTTTTAATACCGAATCCCTCGACCAATTTAATGACTTTTTGAAAAAAATGAATCAAAATCAAACTGCATTCCATCACCATTTAATCATTGAACATTCAAATCAAACGCACGATTGTTATCTCAATGGTTTTAAGGATGGAGATACTCGTTTGATTTTTGTGCTGTTCAATACAGCGACAGATGAAGAAATTCTGAAAAAAATCATGCGGCTAAACAGCCAGCAGTTGAATGAACTCCGTATAATCAGAAAAGATTTTCAAGTTCAAGATACGAAAATATATGAGGAAATTTCAAAATTGAACAGCGAACTCCTCAATTCTAAACGCACCATTGAAAAACAAAACGCAGAATTGCAGCGTTATAATCTATTGCTGAAGCACATGTCTATGGAAGATTCACTGACAGGCAGCTACAATAGACGGTATTTCTATGATTATATGAAAGAAAAGTTCCTTTCTTCTCAAATATATGTATTCCATAGCTTGACCATGATTGATTTTAATGATTTCAAAAAAGTTAACGATCAGTTCGGTCATGATGCAGGTGACAGGCTTCTCATCATGTTTGTTAAGCTGACTAAAGATATCATCAAAGGCAAAGGTGAAATTTTTCGAATAGGCGGTGATGAATTCATCATTGTCCTCACGGATACGAATCTCGATGAATCTTTTTCGCGGATAAAGCTGATTGAAAATGCCTTTTCTTCAAATTCAGCAGTAGCAAGTATTTCATATGGAATTGTCTTGTTCAATGAAAGTGAGTTGAATCAAGAGTTTGATTTAACTAACTTAGTCAATAAAGCAGATGAATTGATGTATATAGAGAAAAAGCATTCAAAAAACTTTTAAATTCATTAAAAATAGTATTAAACCCAAGCATTTGACAAAATGAACATGTCCAAACATGTCCTTGTTGAGTGCTTTTTTAAGGGATTGATTAGTATAACAAGTGAAACATTGAGTAAAAAAATAATAAGTTTAAAGAATTTCTGATAATATAAGCGATGAAACAAACAAAAATAAGGATATACTGTGAACTTCATTTACTTACCTTACAAGAGCAAGCGTGTATATTTCAGCTTAAGGAAACGGGTATGAAGATTAACTGAATCCACTGCAAACACATATTCTATGATTGCTAAATGTTTGACAATGTCTTCATTTCATCATAAGATGACTCTATAAAGATAAGAGGTCCCCATGAATCAGTCGAAAAATAGCACCAATCTCACCATCGGTAATATCAGCACACATCTTAAACATATCGCAATTCCGGCATCCGTTGGGTTTCTTTTCAATACACTATTCAATGTTGTTGATACTGTTTATGCTGGAAGACTCTCAACAGAAGCGCTCGCCGGTTTAACGATTTCATTTCCAATATTCTTTATCATTATTGCAGTCACTGCAGGATTAGGAAATGCCATTTCAGCGCTCGCCTCCATTGCACTGGGCAAAAAAGATCATCAACTTTTTCATCAACTGATTAAAAATGCGTTGCTGATTGGTGTATTTTTGTCTATTTTAATGACAGTTCTATCTCCAATCATCACAGAACCTCTTTTATCGCTGTTGGGTTCTGAAGGTTCAGCAAAGACATACGGCATCAATTATACAAACACAATTTTTTTCGGCTCGTTCTTCTTTGTATTTAATGCACTGTTCAGTGGAATACTCTCCGCTCAAGGGCAAACCAAACCTTATCGCAACTTTCTAGTGATTGGGTTCTTTATGAATCTTATTTTAGATCCCTTGTTGATTTTTGGATGGTTTGGATTGCCAAGACTAGGTGTTGTTGGTGTTGCACTAGCAACAATCATTGTTCAAATGTTTGGAACTGTATATTTATTCATCAAAGTAAAAAAATCAACAGTATTTGATAAGAGCGTGTTGAAAAAAGCACATTTTTCTTATGCTTCCATCAAAGATGTATTGAAACAAGGTATCCCATCTTCACTCAACATGGCAACCATCGCAATCGGCATTTTCATCATCAACTATTTCGTCTTAAAATATGGTGGAACAACAGGAATCGCTGGTTATGGAGTCGGAGTCAGGATTGAGCAGCTCGCCCTTCTTCCAACATTGGGACTCAATATTGCAGTATTGACCATTGTTGGTCAAAATTATGGTGCCAAACAGTTTGATCGAATCAAAGAAGTTTTAAAAAAAGCTACTTTTTCAGGTATCATCATCATGATTATCGGGGCATTCATCATTTTCCCTTTAGCTCCTTACTTGATTCAACTATTCAATCAAGATGCTCAAGTTATCAAACAAGGTTCACGCTATTTACGCATTGAGGTATTAGCTTTCATAACCTATGTCATATTAAATATTTGCGTATCCGTGCTTCAAGGCATTAAAAAACCTGGATTTGCAATTTATATCGGGCTTTATCGACAAGTTTTGCCATTTGCTATATTTTATCTATTAGGTACAGTCTTTGATATGGGGCTGGATGGTGTCTGGTGGGGGATTGTACTGATTAATTGGAGTGCAGTAGCTATCACATTGATTTATACAAAAAGAGTGTTGATCAAATTAGAAATATCGCTTCAAAAAGCTTAATCCTTAAATTTTTTATATCATCAATTCCATTCAATTTTTTAGGTTGATGAAGACAAAATAAAAAAGCAGACGATATCAATTGTCTGCTTTGTCATTTTGTAGAGATTTATTCATGCTTCTTCATCTATTTTTTATTAGCTTCGATCAATAGATCATACCTCTTATAAAAATCTTCATCTATTGTTTGAAATTCTGGATTATTTTCATACCAGAGAACAGCATTTTTTACAACATCGCGATATTCAGTCTTTGATACATAGTTAGGTGCGACAGCCTTAATTTTACTATTATCGAAAATAGCGCTGTCTTTCATGTCACCAAGAAGAGATCCTGAATAATCGGGAAACACTTCAGCAATTTTTTCAGTTGGCATAAAAATAAGCTCTGATTTGCTGCCGACTGCTTCTTTGAGCATCTGATATAGTTCAAGCCAAGAATAACTTTTATCTGAAGTCAAATGATAGAATTCCCCATATGTCTTGGGATTTCCAAAAATATCTAGAAAAGCAAATGCGAAATCCTGATTATAAGTCAAGGTCCAACGTGACTTTCCTTGTTCAGGCATGATAACCGGTTTATTTTGTTTCATCCTGTGAATCAAGGTGTAAGGATGCGGCCAGCTGTTGAGTTGTGAAACGATGGAATGATCGTTATAGGTGTGGGAGGGTCTGATGATGGTCACAGGAAAAGACGGATCATTCAATCCTAACAAATATTCCTCACATTTTTGTTTATTTTGGCTATAAGTCCAAAAAGGATTATTCAAAGGTACTTCTTTTTCAGTAATCGGTAGTTTAGGTATCGGTTTTTGATACGCTGAAGCGCTGCTGATGAATACATACTGGTTGGTATACCCCTTAAAAAGACGATAATCTCTTTGAACATGATCGGTAGTGAACGCTATCCAATCGACAACAGCGTCAAAATGACGGTTTACTAGGAATTTTTGAACAGCCTTTTCATCATAGATGTCGCATCGTACGCGTTCTACTTTTTTTGGAAGTTCATCATTTCGTTGTCCACGATTCAAGATGGTTAATTCAAGCCCCTTTTGAATAGCCAACTGACTGACTGCTGTGCTAATCAACCCTGTGCCTCCGATAAATAAGATCTTCATGTTGTTGACCTCCGGTTATTCAAATGCATTCAATAACTATAAATAAATCAATCAATTAAAACTGAACCTTGACTGCTTCTCTTTCATTGGGTTTAACAACTTCAAAGAATTCTGAAGCTTTGAAATTAAACATGCCTGCAACGATGTTTGATGGGAAAAGTTCAATCGTGTTATTATATTTCATAACCGTATCATTGTAGAATTGTCTTGAAAAAGCAATCTTGTTTTCTGTATCTTTCAGCTGTTCCATCAATTCGATGAAATTAATATTTGCTTTCAGTTCAGGATACTGTTCAGAAACAACCATTAATCTGGATAATGCCGCAGTGAAGCCATGATCAGCATTTGCCATTTCCTGGACGTTGCCAGATTTCGATGCTTGAGCATATAAGCCTCTGGCACGTGCAAATTCACCAAAAATGCTTTCCTCATGTTTCGCATAACCCTTAACTGTTTCAACCAAATTTGGAATCATGTCAAAACGTCTTTTCAGCTGAACATCAATCTGACTGAAACTATTTCTGACCTTATTTCTAAGTACAACTAATGTATTGTAGTTCTTGACTAAGAATCCCACAACCAATACCAATACAACAACGACAATAATGAGCGTGATTGCTCCTGTGCTTAACCCAATGATCCACATAATTTTTATCTCCTTATTTTTTTTTATCTATACTTAACGGCTTCTGCCGCCACCGCCACCGCCACCAAATGAACTGCCTCCGCCAAACCCGCCTCCGCGACCGCTGCTTGACTGTGATTGATTGTGTCTAGCTATGGTCTGAGCAGCATTATTCTTAGCTTGACTGAACGAATTTCCAAACGATTGATGGAAGAAAAAGACTCGACTTCCAGGATATCTTGAATATCCATATCGCAAATATGTGGACTGTTCTTCTTCAAATACTTCTTTCGGTAATTTAACTGAGAGTTGTTCCATGACAATGTCTGCGAGTTGAAATACAGTTGCGTAAACCAGATAATGCTCCCAAACGATAATCGCAGGAATAGGGTAATCCTTCATACTTGAAAAATTCACTAGGAAATTCCTGAATGCTTTCCATTTCACAAAGAGCTCGTTACCCGTTTTTGAACGTCTTTTGAATTGTGCGATATAAATCAAATAGCTCACAATGATGACAAGGGATATTCCCATCGCACCAAATGTATCAATTGCCAAAAACATCCATAAAAAGATAGATATTCCAAGATAGACGACAGGAATCAGTACAAACTTTCTACTAATAGATTTTTCTTGATTTAAAGATTCAAAATACTTATTCTTTTCAGATTGTCTTTTCGCTTCCTTGACGAACTGGGTTGTTTTGTTTTCAAAGGCTTTCGCATCGGTGTAAGAGGATGCATAAACTTCTATCTGTTTTGTAGATACCTTCGTTTTATTGCCAATCATGTTAAAGATCATATCCATGAATACTTTTTCATGGGATAAAAGATCCTGTTCCTCGTTGATGTTAATTCTTTGCAAAATGAAATTAGCGTTTAAAGCCGTCATGTTTTCGTTTTCACCAACAATGCTGATATATTTTCTTCTGATCAAATCCAGAAGCGTCGCTGTAAACACTTCATCCTTGATTTTTTTCATATAATAGAGATAAGAGACTTCTGCAGGAGTTGCTTCATTAGGAAGTTCTCTATAGAAATCGCCTTGAAACTCTGGTTCATATTCCTTATCATGGTTTAAATAGACTTTATATGTGATGAACCCCATCAAAGGAATGAGAATAAACGCACCATAAAAGATGATTTGGGCAATAAAAATACGTCTATTGGTCGCAATAGCTAATTGATTTTCGTAGTCATACAAACGATCAAAATCCATATCAGGATGGATCACAATGTTATTTGGTCGAATATTAGGAAATAGAAGATTTGGCATAAGTACACGGAGTTCAGGAAATTCACCATTCTTGATGTTTTCCATCGTGACTTCTATCGTCTGATTATCTATAACTTCGATATTGCCAGAGGATAAGCCATGCCCCCATACATAGAATCTGCTGACATCATAATCATTATTCGGCATATTGATCGTAATGGATGCATCCTTGATGGTTCCCTCAGCATATTCGAACAGTCTCCAATTCAATTCTGAAATATCTGAATATTTCGTTACCACACCTTCAATGACATAGGTATAGATGAAGGTGACTTCTCCATCCAAACCTCCTGCATAGTAGGTATCAACAAAGATTGATTCACATTCTAAGGCATAGTCTGGACAAGTAATCTGTTGATTCAATTCATCATAATCCCCTTGAGAAGCCAAACCAATCCTAATATCTGATGTTTTATTGATGAATCCCTTATAGAATTCAACATCAATAGAACTTGAGTCAATCATTGCGTGATTGTCATCGTCAGAAACAAGCGGATAATTTTCAGCATACTTATTATATTTGATATCTCTAAATCGTACTCGCATTTCTTGATTGTAATCCATAACCCAACGCTCGACGACAGTCATGTCTCCTTGATCGTTTAAGGTGATATCTGCATCATAGGATTCAATGGCAACATCACTCCAAATACCAGATGGAAGTTCAAGAATGAGATAAAAAATCAAACTGAAAACGATGAATATTAAATTGAAATAACGTTTATAATGATTCATGCTTTCCTAACCTCATTTCCTTAATGAAGGATGCATTTGATAAAAAATAGTTCTTTGCTACATGAACGTTGGATTCATATGAAATTACTTGATAGCTTTCGTTAGATTTATTGTATCATAAAAACTTCAATTTGATAATTGTTGAAGCTAACTATGGACTCCAGGAGGTGCGATTTTAAATCACTTGAATAAATCAAATTTGAATCATTGTCTTGGTATCCAATTGTTTATAAAGAAGGATTGAATAAAATGCAACCACTACAGCAAGTACTATTGTGATAATCACAGTATAAATATCATATCTGCCTTGAACAGTACCAAGATAAAACATGACTTGGCCAAAGAAGTTATAGGTTGCGTGCAGTATCATGGTCAACCAGAGATTTCCCGTTTTAAGATACATAATCGCCCACATCATCCCAACTAGGAATGAATACCCTACCTGAAGGACGGTATCACTGAGTGAAGCCCCGCTCAAGATGTTAAAGAAATGAAAATATCCAAATAGCGCTGAAGAAAGCACAATCGACAAAAGAACACCGTGTTTTTCGTGAGAAAATCTTTTTACCAAAAATAAGAGGATTATACCCCGAAAGAGTATTTCCTCAAAGAATCCTACGCTCAAACACTCTATAAAAAATAAAAATACGCGGTATACCGGTTCTGTCAAGACAGCTCTTCCATCAAAAAATGCGATGATTGGAAAATTATTGATAGAGATGATCAGTGCTGGTAGGATAATTAAAAGTGATTTTTTAAAGTTTCTAAACTTAAAAATCCTACGGTGACCAAAAGCAATAATCATCACAATAAAGACGATTCCACCAAGAAATCTGAGAATTGAATTCGTAACTATCGAAGTATCTGTAGCGTTTTCGAATAATTGAAAATCAGCAAACTCAAAAACCATCATCAAAATGATGAGAAATCCAACTAAAATCTTTTGAGTTATGTTGATTCTGATTTCTTTATTCTTCTCGTTCACAGAAAACTCTCTTTCATGAAATCATTATTTGAATCATTTCATCATGCTATAAACAATCATATAAAAAAGATGCTCAAATTCCCAAAAAAGGAATAAACATCTTCTTTTTTTATTTATGTAAGTTTCTCTTGATTACGGTGTTGAATCACTAGGTAGACACCTAAAATAATCATAAAGAAACTCATGAGTTGCGAGGGGGTTGGAAATACATTGTATTCAGTGCTGAATAATGGCAATAAAACGCCTCTATCATCACCACGGATGAATTCAATCAAGATTCTCCAAATGCCATAACCAACTAGATATGCTTCTACTTCTTTATTTTTAAAGAATTTAACTTGATTCAGTACAAAGAATAAAATGAACAAGAATGCAGCTTCAAATAATTGTGTCGGATAGACAGATGCACCAGGATAAAGATCATGCGCATGTCCATAGGGAAATAAGACTCCTAAGAAGGATTCAGTAGGGATGCCGAAGCAACAACCAGCGCAGAAACAACCGATTCGACCAAATGCATGAGCTAGTACTACGCCTGTAATTACTGTATTCGCAATCTTCTTCATGTCCTTGTTGTCATCTTTATAAAAATACTTCATCAGGACAAGAAATGATGCGAAACCACCAATCAATCCGCCTAGGAAGTTAATGGAACCGAAAGAGAGTTCTCCTTCTTGAATAGAATGGAACACACCATCCAATAAGAATGAGAATAAGAGCGCAAAGAGTAAACTGATAACAAGCAAAATCAAAATTCGATTCGTTTGTTGTCTGGTGAACCCATCGTTTTTTTCAAAACGATGTGCAACATAAATGAGCATTAAAAAGACTCCTAAAATAATAAGTAAATCATACATAGGGACTGTATAGTTGAAGAGTTCAGGAAACAAGAATGGATACATATGATCAGCTCCTTAATGAAGTTATTTTATCATATATTGAGCAATTTTATTTGATTTTTATTCTATACTTTCATATTTTTTTGTCTACGTATCATTCAGGTTTGTTTTTAGAAACCAATTCTCGTTTTTCCCATATGTTTACTTCACGAAAAGTATCTTATGATTAGCTTTCCAAAATTTAGGTGACCTTCCTTTTTAATGTATAAAAAAGTCACTGCATTGATGACTACAGTGACTGAAAAATTTCAACGATTAATTTTTAGCTTTATGATTGCGATCATGATAATGGGTATGAAGCAGATGGTGTGATAACTTCCCCAAAGGTTCCTTTAAAAAATCTTCATACAGCGCAATAACTTCCGGATTCTCATGGGACTTGCGCAGTTTCATACTGGCATCTAGACGATATGTCGAATCTATTCTATCCTGGCGAACCTTGTTGTTCGTGCCATATGGCTGTCCACCGCCACCGATGCATCCGCCTGGGCATGTCATGATTTCTATAAATGCATAAGGTGATGTGCCTGCCCTCACCTGATCACATAAAATCTTAGCTTTCGACAACGTATGGGCAACAGCAACCTTGACATTCGTTCCACCCAAATTGATTTCAGCTTCCTTGATGCCTTTGAGTCCCCTCAGCTCCTTAAAATCCAGGCTTTCCAAAGGTTTCTTATTGACAACCTCATAAACTGTTCGAATGGCAGCTTCCATGACACCGCCAGTTGCTCCAAAGATTGCTGCAGCACCTGTAGTGATTCCGAATGGCGAATCAAAAGGCTTTTCGTCCAAATTTTCGAAATCAATACCCATTTGTTTAATCATTTTACCCAATTCACGTGTTGTTAAAACAACATCGATATCAGGACTATTTTCATCAACTCTCATTTCTTCACGCTGAGCTTCATACTTCTTCGCTGTACATGGCATAACTGAAACAACGAACACATCTTTTGGATCCAATCCGGCTTTCTTTGGATAATATGATTTTGCAAGCGCACCAAACATTTGTTGTGGTGATTTGCATGATGAAATATGATCCAAAATGTCTGGATAGCGTGTTTCTGCATAATTGATCCAACCTGGACAACAGGATGTCATCATTGGAAGAACTCCACCATTGGTTACGCGATGAATCAATTCATTGCCTTCTTCTATAATCGTTAGATCCGCTGTGAAATCCGTATCAAAGACCTGGTCAAAGCCAAGTATCTTCATTGCCGATACCATTTTTCCAGTGACGATTGTACCAATCTTTTGACCGACTTCTTCACCCAAAGAAACACGGACAGCAGGTGCAACCTGAACGATTACATGTTTCGTTGGGTCAGTCAATGCTTTCCATACGAGATCCGTATCATCTTTTTCTCTAATCGCTCCTACTGGACAAACGCTTGCGCATTGTCCGCAGAATGTACAAAAATCATCGGATAAAGCTTCATCAAAAACCGCAGTCACTCTCGTCTCATGTCCTCTTCCAAGGATGGATAGAACACTTGTTCCTTGAACATTATTACAAACATCCACACAGCGTCCGCATTTAATACATAAATTCGGATTTCTTATAATCGATGGATTGCTTTCATCTATTTCACACTTTTCGAAAACGCTTGGAAAACGGTTTTCATTTATCCCGAGATTTTTCGCCAGATTTTGTAATTCACATCGCATGTTTTTAACGCATGTCGTACAATTTGTATCATGATTTGACAAAATAAGCTCGACAATCGTCTTTCGCGCATTCAAAACTCTTGGCGAATTGGTGTTAATCACCATGCCTTCGCTTACTGGTGTCGAGCAGGCAGAAACTAGACCTTTTTTTCCTTCAACTTCAACAACACAAATACGACAGTCAGATTTGATATTTAAATCTTCATAGTAACAAAGCGTTGGAATATTCATACTGAATTTCTTGGCTGCTTTTAAAATCGATGTGTTTTGTTCGACAGATACTTTGACATTATTAATCGTTAAATTTATCATTTTCATATCGTTCTAACCTCTCTCCGGATGTTCAACACGATCAATATAATCATCTCTGAAATATTTGAGTGATGAAATAATGGCTGTCGGTGAAGTTTGACCCAAACCGCATAAAGATGCCTGATGGATGACTCGGGCAAGTGATTCCAAAGATGCTATATCCTGCATGGTTGCTTTCCGTTCAATGAATTTCTCAATCAGATTTCCAAGTTGTATATGACCTTCCCTGCAAGGTGTGCATTTACCACATGATTCGTGTTGGAAAAACCGAACAACCTTGAGTAGAATCGTGAATATATCGAATCTTTCATCTATAACAATAATAGCACCAGCTCCGGTCTTAGATTCGAATTCTTCAAAACGTTCAAAATCGATAATCATATCAAGCATGTATTCAGGAATAATCGGACCGCATGCTCCGCCCAGTTGAACCATCTTGATTTTTCTGTCCTTTTCAATGCCTCCGCCCAACTTATAGATAACATCTTTTATGGGTACTCCGAATGGAATTTCAAAAACACCTTTATTTTTTACATTTCCTGATAATGAAATCAGTTTAGTCCCTGTAGATGAAGGTGTTCCTATTTTAGCAAAATTCACTCCTCCCATTTCAATAATCGTAGGGATGGTTGAGAATGTTTCAACGTTGTTGATCAAGGTTGGTTTGCCATAAAGGCCAACCTGTGTCGGAAAGGGAGGCTTGACTCTGGTTCTGCCTGGATTCCCTTCAATCGATTCAATCAAAGCGAATTCCTCACCACAAACATAAGATCCGGCACCTGATCTGACTTCGATATCAAAATTAAACTTGGAACCCATGATTTTTTGACCAAGGAAACCTTTTTTCTTCGCTTCATCGATAGACCACTTAAGCAGACTCATCGATTTTTGATATTCACCGCGGACATAGATAAACCCTTTGGTACCGCCTGTAGCATACGCAACAATAATCATGCCCTCAATAATTTGATGCGGATCATTTTCCATGAGGTATCGGTCTTTAAAGTTTCCAGGTTCCCCTTCGTCAGCATTGCATATGATATATTTATCTTTATTCGCTTCTTTAGCCAAACCCATCATTTTGATGGCTGCTGGAAAACCTGCCCCGCCTCTGCCGCGAAGATATGCTTTTTGTACTTCTTCGATAATCTCTGTCTTTTCCATAGACAAAGCTTTTTTCAAATTTTTGTATCCATCAAACTTGATGTATTCATCTATGGATAATGGATTGATTTTTCCGAATCTCTTAGAGATTAATTTCATTTCTATCATCACATGTACACCCGATACTCAGATAAGATCGCTTTAATCTTGTCAGCTGTCAAATGAGTGTAAATCTTATCATTTATTCTCATGGCAGGACCAGCTTCGCAACAACCTAAACAACTTGTGTACTCTAGAGTAAACTGTTGATTCGGTGTCGTTTCATTCACGCGAATTCCAAGTTCCCTTTCAATGATTTTTAAAACGTTGATATCCGAGCTTACATAGCACGGCACATCCTTGCAAACCTGGATGATGTGTTTACCTCTAGGTTTATCAGAAAAAAATGTGTAGAACGATAAAACACTGCAAACCTTGCTTTCAGGTATGCTCAAATACGATGCAATCTCGATGATTTCTTCTTTCGTAATGTAATGATTGCTTTTCACGTTCTGATAATCAAGCAAGATTTCAATCAATTGATCCTCTGTTTTTGCATACTTTTGCAAAACATCCTTTAGCACCATTTTCTATCCTCCTGTTTATAAAGCAAAAAACAACAATTAAATAATTGCCTTCGTGTCTTTTTCTATATGCCCCTTATCATGTTGACAAAGTTGGTTTTATATATTGGCATCATCAAAATTCTAGTCAAAGTAAAACGAATACCACAATAAAAAAGTTCCATTTACTTGATTTATCTTAACCAATCGTATAATTTATCTTAATGATAATATGAATTACTTTGAAAGTCAATGTATTTTCACAAAATAGATTACTATATTTCTAAATATAACTAGATTTATGGTAGAAATGGATAGGCAAAACCAGATTCGTTCGATTTCATCATTCAGTAGGTTTGATTTTGAGAAAAAAATACCATATCCGATATGGTATCTTTGGTATTGCGTATACACTTAACTAAGAGGAAATATTTTAACTTTTACTTGATTTGATTAAATCTTTATGCAAAATGATCTGTGATGTCACATGTCCTTGATGATCAAACTCTATCAACCTCGCACCTTTTGGAAATCCTGGCATCGCGTAATCATAATGCCCGCTCACACGCCCATACGCCAACAAAATGCCATCTTTATTGTAGCTATAATCATTTAGGTGGTCATGTCCGAAAAACATAGCTTTCGCATGCTTCAAATTTTTGGCTACATCAAAGAATCCGGTATTTATAGGAGGTGTACATGGAGATTCAAAATAATCGCCTTTATGGATATCATCATCTGGAGAAACTTCTTTCACCTCAGGAATTGGAATATGATAAAAAATCAGATGAGGAAGCGGATATCGATTTACACAACCTTCATACCAACTGATCTGATCCTTTGAAAGCGAACCATAACCCCATGTTTTCGTGCCATTTATCATATAAAAATCATCAATATGCGTATCGAGCATAATCAATGAACCTATAGGTTTCTCGCTCTCATCTTTTATCAAGATATTGCAGTTGGAAAAGCCTAA